>Ga0208299_1001024_pt1 | contig 22256 bp, 23 predicted proteins | sample 15_taG_FD_184089 | JGI IMG/M metagenome (GOLD analysis project Ga0208299, IMG submission 184089) | Marine viral communities from the Subarctic Pacific Ocean - 15_ETSP_OMZ_AT15312 metaG (SPAdes) (version 2) | ecosystem: Environmental > Aquatic > Marine > Oceanic | place: Pacific Ocean | collected...
TGGTGCCGACCGATGTGCCACCGTATTTTTGAACAATCAGACTCATGACAACTCTACAGTTCTTGCCGCCGGAAATGGGCGGCAATTAAACACCAAATAATTGACAAAGTTAACAGATAATATGGCGCGCAAGCACTCAGCTGGAAAGCTGTTGCTGCACCCACTCGCCCGCAGATTTCAAGGCCGCCGGGAGCGCCTGAACATCCGTGCCACCACCCTGCGCCATGTCCGGACGACCACCGCCCTTTCCACCCAAATCAACGGCGACACGCTGCACCAGGTCGCCTGCTTTCAGACGACCCGTCACCTCAGACGTCACACCGGCAACCAGCGCTACCTTGTCGTCGTTCACCGCAGCCAGCAGAATGACCGAAGCCCCCAGCTTGTTCTTCAGTTGATCCACGGTATCGCGCAGGGATTTCGGATCTGCACCCTTGATATCAGCCAGCAAAACCTGAACACCATTGACCGTTATCGCCTGATCGACCAGGTCGCTACCCGCGCTACTGGCCAAGCGGCCCTTCAGTTGGGCATTTTCCTTTTCCAGCGCTTTCATTTCCGCGCAGAGCGCTCCCACCTTTTGAACGGCATTCGCCGGACGGGCTTTGACGAGCTCGGCAATGTGTTCCAACTGGGCTTCCCGCTCATCCAGGTAAGCCAGCGCCTGTGCGCCGGTCACGGCTTCAATACGGCGCACTCCGGAGGCGATACCGGTTTCACTGACGATCCTGAGCAAACCGATGTCGCCGGTGCGCAGCACGTGGGTTCCGCCACAGAGCTCGACAGAAAAGTCATCCCCCATGGTCAGGACACGAACCTGATCACCGTATTTCTCACCAAACAGGGCCATCGCACCTTTCTGTCTGGCTGTCTCCATATCGCAGATTTCTGTTTGTACGGGACTGTTGATGCGAATTTCTTCGTTGACCCGCCGTTCAATGGCCTTCAGCTGTTTTGCGTCGACCGCCTCGGGATGACTGAAATCAAAACGCAGCCGCTGGCTGTCCACCAGCGAGCCTTTCTGGGTGACGTGATCGCCGAGAATTTCTCGCAGTGCGGCGTGTAACAGGTGAGTGGCAGAGTGGTTGAGCGCAGTCGCAGCGCGCACCGCATTATCGACCCGGGCTTCCAGCGGTTGCCCTTCAGTGATAGAGCCCGACAACAACGTACCAATGTGCAGATAGTGGCTGCCCTGTTTCTGACAATCGCGCACTTCAAACTCGACACCCTCGGCGAGCAGGTAACCGCTATCGCCAGCCTGACCGCCGGACTCGGCATAGAAAGGGGTCTGATCAAGCACGACGATGCCCTCCTCTCCGGCAGAAAGCTGACTGACCGGAGCCCCTTCCCTGAGCAACGCCCGAACCTCACTTGTACCGGCGAGGTTGTCGTACCCGATAAAGGTTGTGGCGCCATCCAAGGCCAGCGAATGACTATAATCCACCTTGAAGGCACCGGCGCTACGCGCCCGCTGGCGCTGCTGCTCCATGGCTGCTTCATAACTGGCCATATCCAGCGACAATCCGCGCTCCCGGGCGATGTCATTGGTCAGGTCCACCGGGAAACCAAACGTGTCGTACAGGGTAAAGATCAGCTCTCCCGGAATCACATTACCCTGCAAATCATTGAGGGCCGATTCAAGCAGGGCCATACCTTTATCCAGGGTTTTTTCAAACTGCCGCTCTTCCGCCAGCAATACCTTCTCCACCTGAGCCTGGGCTTTGGCCAGTTCCGGGTAGGCATCGCCCATTTCGGCGACCAGCGCCGCCACCAGCTTGTGGAAAAAAAGGTTTGTCTGACCCAGTTTATGGCCATGGCGAACGGCGCGGCGAATAATCCGTCGCAGTACGTAGCCACGCCCCTCGTTGGCCGGAAGCACACCGTCCACGATCAGAAAACTGCAGGAGCGAATGTGATCAGCAATGACTCTCAACGACTTGTTTTCCAGGTCACGGGTGCCAGTCACCTCTGCGGCCGCCCTCAATAAAGCCTGGAACAGATCGATGTCGTAGTTGCTGTGAACACCCTGCATCACAGCAGCGATGCGCTCCAGCCCCATGCCGGTATCGATGGAGGGTTTCGGCAGTGGTGTCTGCTGCCCGTCGGCATTGCGCTCAAACTGCATGAAAACCAGATTCCAGATTTCGATATAGCGATCCAGATCGTCATTTTCGCTGCCGGGGGGGCCGCCGGGTATGTCCGGGCCATGGTCGTAGAAAATTTCCGAACTCGGTCCACAGGGGCCGGTGTCGCCCATCTGCCAGAAGTTATCTTCGTCAAGGCGGGAGAATCGTTCAGGGCTGACAGCCACCTCGTTCAGCCAGATGTCCGCCGCCTCATCATCGGAGACATGCACGGTGATCCACAGACGTTCTTGCGGCAGCCCGAGCACCTCAGTGAGGAACGTCCATGCAAAGCGGATGGCATCGTGCTTGAAATAATCGCCAAAACTGAAGTTGCCCAACATTTCGAAAAAGGTGTGGTGCCGCGCCGTATAGCCTACGTTTTCCAGGTCATTGTGTTTCCCCCCCGCCCGGACGCAGCGCTGCGAAGAAGCGGCACGACTGTATGGCCGCTGCTCGACACCCAGAAAAACATCCTTGAACTGCACCATGCCGGCATTGGTAAACAGCAACGTTGGGTCGTTGTCGGGCACCAGGCTGCTACTGGGCACAACAGCGTGCCCCTGGCTGGCAAAATACTTCAGGAAAGCATCACGTATTTCAGCACTTTTCATAAACAAGCAGGTTCCATAACCCTGAACGGGGTCGGTTAATCAATCGTGTGTCCGGCAATCGTCAGAATCCGAGTTCAGCCTCGGAAAATGCTTTATTGCCAAGAATATGCAAATGGAGATGAAACACCGTCTGGCCAGCTCCTTCGCCATTGTTAATCACTACCCTGAAGGCATCACCAATACCGGCTTTGCGTGCAATTTCCCCCACCGCCAGCATGAGATGACCGAGGATTTTCTGATCCTCCGGAGAGGCATCGACCAATCGGGGAATCGGTTTCCGTGGAATCACCAGCAGATGCGTAGGCGCCTTGGGGGCAACGTCCTTGATGGCGATACAGAGCTCATCTTCATAGACGATGTCGGCAGGAATGTCACCCTTGATAATTCGGCTGAAGATGGTTTCTTCTGACATGGTTTGTTGACCTCCGACTAGTGAGTATCACCGAGTTTTTCGTCGGTGCTGAGTGGGCGGGCCTCACTTTCCAGCATCACCGGGATACCATCGCGGATCGGGTAGGCCAGACCGCTGGCGCGGCAGACAAGCTCGTCTTTTTCCCTGTCATATTCCAGTGATCCCTTACTCACCGGGCAGACCAGGATACTGAGTAGTTTTTTATCAATCATCACGAATCCGGAGCGTAGCGAAAGTTGCAAGGAGGAAGTTTAAGGGAAAGGCGGCCCCAAGACTACGCCTGCAGTATCGGGATTCAGTATCCGGTTACATTACTTTGCTGCGGGAAACTGTTCCAGCACCAGCGCCGGATCGAGACGGACATCGAACCAGTTGATCCGCCAGTCCAGATGCGGGCCGGTGGCACGACCGGTCGCTCCGACGCGGGCAATCGGGTCACCGGGGGCAACTTGCTGCCCCTCTTCAACCAGCAGCTCACTGAGGTGGATGAAGGTGGAACTGATACCGTAACCGTGATCGATCAACAGGGTGCCACCCGAATAAAACATATCGCGGTGCACCAGCGTCACGACACCCGGTGCCGGGGCAAAAACCTCAGTACCGGTGGGGGCAGCGATATCCAGACCGTAGTGAGGATTTCCCGGTGTACCGTTGTACACCCTGCGACTGCCATAGACGCCGGTGATAGGCCCTTCCAGGGGTTTGACAAAGCCTGACAGGAAATCTGTTCGTCGGTCGTCCACGGTTCTCGCCTCACGCACCAGGGTCGCCTCCCGTCGAATTCGCTCCAGCACCTCGGGCGGCGGTGTGACGGTCTTCTGTGGGACACCCTCCACACGCTGCTCGCGATAGACTCTCTGCGCCACAGCGTAACTGTAGGTCACCACCTCATTACCGCCATTGGTGTGGGTGAGCTTGATTTCTGCCGGAGCATCCCGACCAAGCCCAAATACAAACAAGCCCTGATCATCCACCCTGACAGGACGGCCCATGACCTCAACCTGCTCGCCGGGCGTCACCTGGCCGACCAGCATGCCACCCTGCACCAGCTCGCCTTTAAGCTCCAGCGAAAAGGACGCCATCGGCAGCAGACACAGCAGCAGAACAAGCGGCCGACGACACAGGGACAGACATCTCAATAACATGATCGACTCGTGTTGGGTTAGCAGTAATGACAATATCAGGGATAGGGTTCGAGCGATTCGACCTTACACCGATCACCGGTTTGTAGCACTCTGATTGAGTGGGAATCCGCACAAAATTTATCATTTTGCGCCGTGTGAACGAAACCGTATTGTTCGACACCCTGGCAGTCGCCATGGAAACGCATCAGCACTTTTTTGCCACCGGCCAACTCAAGTACCGCCGCGTGGGAATTCAGCACGTAAAAATAATGGACCAGCTTACTGTTCAGGCAACCATCCACAATCCCCCAGAGCGCCAGTTCGGCATCAGTAACCATTTCCGATTTTGCCTTCTGTCCGGTTTTCGAGGCACCATACCGGGGCCACTCCTCAGCCAGAAGTTGAGGCCCGAAGGCCAGGAAGACCCAGAATATGGTCCAACGCTTCCACGATTTCAATTCAACACCCCAGCTAAAATGGTTCAAACCTGCCTGTTAGATTGTATCCCGGCGCCTCCGTTCCTGAGGTCATGTATTTAATTCTATGGGTGCTATGATAGCCCGTATTCACCTTGGGAGTTCAAGTAGTCGCCATGCACCTCCAGCTGCCCGACTTTTGCCCACCACCCGGCTTGCGCAATGCACATATCCAGAGCTTGCTCAGCAACGCAGGACCCAGACAATGGCTGGTTAACAATCGCTGCCTGGCCATGAGAGCACGCAGCAAGACCTTCCTGCTCAACGGCTCACACGATGGTCAGGCGGTAAAACTGTTGGCAGCATTTGATCGGGCAGATCGCGACAATAATAAACTGGCTGTGTTATTGCACGGCTGGGAGGGGAGCGCAGAGTCCACCTACATACTCTCCGCCGCCCACTATCTTTACCAACGCGGTTTCAATGTGTTGAGACTCAACCTTCGCGACCACGGTGGGAGCCTGCATCTCAACAGCGGGACGTTCAACTCCACCCTGTCCGAGGAGGTTGCCAGTGCCATCATGGATTTTTTGCGGCAACAACCTCACCGCCACTGTTCCCTGGCCGGCTATTCACTGGGGGGCAATTTTGCCCTGCGCATTGCCGCCGATGTCGGCACCGAGATACCGCTGTCGTCAGTAGTGGCCATCTGTCCGCCCGTGGATCCTGCACATGCCATGGAACGCATTATGGACGGCCCGGTTTACCGCAACCATTTCTTTGACAAGTGGACCCGTTCACTGGAGAAAAAACTGCATTTTTTCCCCGAGCTGCTGGATGACAAACCACTGCCACATTTCTCATCACTGATCACCCTGAATGACTATTTTGTGCCCACCTTCACTCCATTCAGGGATGCCAGCGAATACTTCTCCGCCTACGCACTGAGCGGCGACAGGTTGTCCAGCCTCAGCGTGCCGGCCTACCTTATAACAAGTGAGGATGATCCGATTGTGCCGGTGACCGATCTGGAAAAGATTCACCGCCCCGATTCACTCGCGTTTGTGGTGACGGCATTGGGTGGACACTGCGGGTTTGTTGAAAACTACCGGCTGGATTGCTGGATCGATCGCTGTCTGGCTGAAATATTCAACCATCATCCTTTTCAGTACCAGTAAAGCAGGCCTGAATCTGTTCAGCACTGAACCCTCGGTACTGAAGAAAACGGCTGCGCCTGGCGCGCTCGGCAAAACTGGTGCAGGGCTGACGACCATATTTCTTATGCATCACCTGAACGGTCAGTTCAAACCAGTCCTCATCGCAATCGGCAATCGTCTGCTCGGCCAGGAACGTATCGACCCCCCGCTGCTGTAGTGCCTGACGAATCCGATAGGGCCCCTGCCCGCGGTGAATAAGCGCGCGAACATAGGCCTCAGCAAAACGCTGGTCAGATTGCAGATTGTCCCGCGTCAGCCCCGCCAACACCAGCTCTACCAGCGGGGCGTGCTCGGGAAACTTCTCCACCAGCTTGGCCTGCAATTCATGGGCGGAGTGCTCACGACGGGCCAGCAGATCCATGGCCCGGTGACGAATCAAACGCTGCGGGTCCAATTCGGCGGGTTTCTTCAAGGCGACCGCTCCTCCGGCGGCAGCGCAACCGGCGGCTCGGCATCCGGAACGGTCCGGGCGACGGGCTTCTCGACAATGCCCAGCCACCCACCAATCTTGCGAAAAATCTTTTTAATCAGTCGCCATAACTTCGGCAACAACCAGATCACCAGCGCAATAAACAGTACCATCAGACAGAGGAACAATACCGGGTGATTAAACATTGTCCACAGCCCTCCCAACACCAGCAGGTCTTCACTGATGGATGCGGTCCAGTTGCTGACGGGTTCAGGAGACGTATTGATCACCGCCCGGGTGGAGGCCTTGGTGAGATGGCTGGCACCGGCCAGAGTACCCCCCATCAACCCCGCCGCAATTTCCAGCGCCGGTGTGACATCGCCCACCGCTCCCGCGGCCAGCATAGCCCCAGCGGGTATGCGGATAAAGGTATGCAGGGTATCCCAGCCGGTATCCACCCCTGGTACTTTGTCCGCAATAAATTCAATCACATACATGACGCCGGCGGCCATGATCACCATCGGACTCTGCACCACGGCCAGCTCCGCGGGCAACTGGATGTTACCGGTCGCTCCCGCTATGCCCAATACCAGTACCAGCGCATACAGATTGATGCCACTGGCCCAGCCAACGCCTGCCGTCAGGGCAATCACGCTGATCAGTTCCTGATAACTATCCATTGATCTACTCCTGCCGGACGAATCCGGTGACTATTTCATTGGTAAAAGCACTGCCCGATCGACCCAGCGGTCAACGCCGAAATGGTATTAACAACAGGGACCAAAACCCCTCATCCTTTGCCTGATCCACACCAATCGGCATGGCCGGTTCGCGAACCTTGTCCGACCGACTGGCAAACAGACGATCCCAGAAGCTGAATATAGCCCCATAATTACTGTCCGTGTCGCGCTGGTCAATATGGTGGTGCACCCAATGAATAGAGGGTGTCACGATCACCCACGAGAGCCACTTCTCCAGATTCGCGGGCAGCCGGATATTCGAATGGTGAAAACCCGCCATTGCCAGCACCAGGGATTCAAAAAGAATTACCGAGAGCAACGGGAACCCGATCAGCAGAATAACGGCACCACGCACCAGTGCCGACAACACCACCTCACCGAAATGAAACCGCACAGCTGACGTCACGTCCAGCCACTGGTCGAGGTGATGAACCCGATGAAAACGCCATAGCAGGGGCAGGCGGTGATTGGCACGGTGCCACCAGTAAATCCACAGATCCAGCAACAGGATATCCAATGCAATGCCCCAGCCGTCCTCCGGCCAAACAGTTCGCCAATCCGCCGCGCTCTGGTTCACGGCAAACAGCGTAATAGGCAGGACAATCAGCGGCGATAGGGCACTGTTACAGAGCCACAGCGAGAGATTTTTACCGAGCCGACGGGGAGTGGCGATGACGCCGGGCCGTTGCGCAGCGGGCCATTTTCGTTCAGATACAAACAGAAGCAGCAGAAACCCCAGCACCAGAATACTTTTATAGAGAACCAGCTCTGATATATCCATCAATTGTTTTACCACCCCATCGGGGAACCTTTCCGGAAAGTCGCGAGCGCACCCCTCACCATCAGACTGATATTGAATCAGGAAATCCAGATGGCCACAAAAAAACCGCATCAGGTTCCGGATGCGGTTTTTTTACCTCCTGCGACCAGCTGTTCACAGCGGTCAGTTTTGAATCTCTTCCGTTTCTGCAGGATCCGCTGGCAGCTCCTGTTTTGGAGGCTTGGCCGGGGCCATTAACTGCTGACGGATTTTCTGTTCAACCTCAGCGGCAATTTCCGGATTTTCCTTCAAATACTCGCAGGCATTCGCCTTTCCCTGTCCAATTTTGGTGCCGTTATAGGCATACCAGGCACCTGCCTTGTCAATCAGGCCACACTTGACCCCCAGATCGACCACTTCACCCAGATGGTTGATGCCCGCACCGTATAAAATCTGGAATTCACACTGCTTGAACGGAGGAGATACCTTGTTTTTAACCACCTTCACGCGGGTTTCATTACCCACCACTTCTTCTCCTTCCTTGACGGCACCGATACGCCGAATATCCAGTCGCACCGAGGAGTAAAATTTAAGGGCATTACCGCCCGTGGTGGTTTCCGGATTGCCAAACATCACCCCGATCTTCATTCTGATCTGGTTAATAAAGATCACCAGACAGTTGGCCTGCTTGATATTACTGGTCAGCTTGCGCAGTGCCTGGGACATCAAACGGGCCTGCAAGCCCACATGGTGATCACCCATTTCACCTTCGATTTCTGCACGTGGCGTCAGGGCCGCCACCGAATCCACCACCAGCACATCAATGGCCCCTGAACGCACCAGCATATCGGTGACTTCCAGAGCCTGTTCCCCGGTATCCGGCTGGGAGACAATCAGGTCGTCCACATTGACACCCAGTTTTTCGGCGTAGTCGGGATCCAGCGCATGTTCCGCATCCACAAAAGCACAGGTGCCGCCTTTCTTTTGCGCCTCGGCAATCACCTGAAGCGTCAACGTGGTTTTACCGGAGGATTCCGGCCCATAAATTTCCACCACACGACCTTTCGGCAGACCACCGATGCCCAATGCGATATCCAGACCCAGCGACCCGGTTGAGATAGATGGCATGACCACATGCTCCCGGTCGCCCATCCGCATGACAGTTCCCTTGCCAAATTGCCGCTCGATCTGACCGAGCGCCGCCTGCAGCGCTTTTTCCTTGTTTGGATCCATGAAAGGTCTCCTTTGCTATCTATGTAGATTTGCTATCTGTGTAGAGAATGGCGCTAGCTTAACGCAACGCAAAACCACTGTATAGTCATACAGTATTTAATTATCCAGCAACTCAATCAACCCCAGCAACGCCTGCTGCACTGCGGCCGTTCTCACCGCCGCCCGGTCACCGGAAAATCTGAAACAGCGGGCGACCGGAGAACCATCGCGCAGCATCCAGCAAAACCAGACCGTCCCCACTGGCTTCGCCTCGGTGCCGCCATCCGGCCCCGCCACACCGCTCACCGCCACACTGATATCGGCACCGGCGAGGGACAGGACAGCCCGTGCCATGTCGATGACCACCGCCTCACTGACCGCACCCTCAGCGGCGAGCACGTCGGGGGACAACCCCAGCAACTGCTGCTTGGCACTGTTGGCGTAGGTCACCAGCCCCAGCTGGAACCATTCGGAACTGCCGGGAATCCCGGTGATGGCACTGGCGACGCCGCCACCGGTACAGGATTCCGCGCAGGTAACCGTGGCACGGCGATTGAGCAACAGCTCTCCCAGCCGGGCCGACAGCGAAACCGTTTGATTATCCATGCCGACAACTTACTGCAACTGATCTGCTGATTAAAGAGGCGATGCAAATACCCTTATTTGAAGGTAATGGTAACCTGTGTTTCATAGTGATAGGTGCCGGGAAACAGATCAATCAGATTCACCTGTTCGATCCGGTAATCACCGCCCAACAACTGCAGATCGCGCACCATGGTGGGGGCACTGCAACTGACGTAAATCAGTTTTTTGGGCCGATAGGCTTTCACCCATTGTGCCAGATAGACAAAGCCCTTGCGGGGTGGGTCCACCAGCAGCACATCAAACCGGGTGTGCTCCGTGCGCGCCCTGAAAGCCCGCAACGCCGTGTCGGAAAAAAGATCCAGGTGAATAAAGCTCAGTTCTTCCTTCAGCTTCGCCCTCTCCGGAGCGTAGTCCACCATCACCCGCTCGATACCGGGGTGCTCCGGCAGAATCAAATCGGACAGGTTGCCCTCTCCGGAGAACAGATCCAACAGCGTGTTGACCTCAAGATCGTCCAGCTGGGCTCTTACGGTCTCCCGCAGCACCTCGTTCATGGCGCCATTGACCTGGGTAAAACCGCCATGGGCATAGGGTTGATCCCATTGCACACTGACCCCGTCATCGGTCAGATACAGCTCACAGTGCCCCTGACCCTGGTGATCTTCAGTCCAGTTTTTATCCTGGTAGAGGCTGTCAAAGGTCTCGCGAAGTCGCTCATCAATCACCTGGCAGTGCGGAATTTCCAGAACAGCATCGGTGACCGGGTCGATCATACCCAGATACTTGTGACGGTAGTGCAACTGCATGCGATTGCGGTAGCCCAGCCGCTGCTCGGCAGGTGCCACGCGAATGTCCGGGGTCTCCCCACTGAGCCGCTTGAGATGATCCGCCAGAGCATTGCGCTTGTAGGTCAGTTCGCTTTCATAATCCGTGTGCAGAAAGTGACAGCCGGAGCACTGCTCAAAATGCTCGCAGACCGGCGCAATACGGTTTTCAGCAGTGCTGGCAAGGCTGTCCAGCCGGGCAAACAGCACCCCCTTGCTGGCACGGGTAATGGTTGCAGAACCCTGTTCACCGGGCAACGTCTTGGCAATGAAACAGGGTTTGCTGTCAATCTTGGCCACCCCCTGCCCCATCGGGTCGATGCTCTCGATCAGGAATTCAATCGGGCGGCTTGGCGATTGCCGTCTGGCTTTGGGGTGAGGTCTTCTGGATTTCAATGGGATTCCTTAAATCAGACTGCCGACGGACGAACTGGCCGACGCTAAAACAGCCTTCAAGTATGCCCTAGTTTTACAGCCATTGGGATTTCTCAATGGCTCCACTGCATTCTCGAAATCAGTGAACAGAATCTGCGTCGTCACTTGCAACGTATCAAAAGGCAGCAGCACTGAACAATCGATCAATCAGCGACGAACAGCCGGGCCGGGCCCGCCGGGACGATACCGGTGGGATTGATGGTTTTGTGGCTGCCATAGTAATGCTTTTTAATGTGATCCAGGTTGACGGTTTCTGCGACACCGGGGGTTTTGTATAACCGGGCCAGATAGCCGGGTAAATTCGAGAACTCCAGCAGGCGGTTGCGATTGCATTTGAAGTGACCGTGGTAGACCGCATCGAAACGCACCAGCGTGGTGAATAGTCGCCAGTCCGCCTCTGTGACCTGTTCGCCCAACAGATAATCCCGCTCAGCCAGTCTGTCCTCCACCCAGTCTAGCGCCTCAAAAAGTCCGATGTAGGCTTTCTCATAGGCGGTCTGGGTCGTGGCAAATCCGGCCCGGTAGACGCCGTTATTAATCTCGTCGTACACCCGCTGATTAATGGCATCTATCTCCGCGCGTAACGATGCCGGATAAAAATCCAGCCGGTTACCGGTTATCGAATCAAAGGCACTGTTGAACATTCGGATGATCTCGGCAGATTCGTTGCTGACGATGGTCTGCTGTTGTTTGTCCCACAATACCGGCACAGTCACCCGGCCTTCATAGTCAGGGGCCGCTTTCAAATAGAGTTGATAGAGATAATCCAGCCCGTAGAGATCATCGCCCTCCGCGCTGAACTCCCAGCCGTTCTCCAACATCAGTGGCTCTACCACCGTGACACCAACATGCTCCACCAGCCCTTTCAACTGGCGAAAAATCAGCGTCCGATGGGCCCAGGGACAGGCCAGTGAAACATACAGATGATACCGACCACTGCTGGCAGCAAAACCCCGTTGCCCATCGGGGCCGGGGCCGCCATCCGCTGTGATCCAGTGCCGGAACCGGCTTTCCTGGCGCTTGAACTCCCCGCCACTGGCTTTGGTGTCATACCATTTGTCCTGCCATACCCCGTTCACCAACAATCCCATGATCGTCTCCCGAAACCCGTTTCCCGCTGAGTGATCAATAAGCATGACGCATTAGCCATGGGCCTGCCAATCCGGAAACACACTTACCGGGAGGCCATGCGAATAGAGCATTGCCCGAGACTATTCTTCGACGCGCGCCCTCCCTACTGCTCGAAAATATAATTTAAGAATCATCAGTAATTTTGGACAGGCTCTTACCGTTGAAAAATGTGTTCTCTATGATAATTAAGGAATTCCTCAAGCGGAGAAAATTTTTCTGGCAATGCAATTCGCTTGTTTTCATATCCTTTAAGTGCAATCTGAAAAAAATGATCACTCTCAGAGTTTTTAACATCCGATACCTTTATCCGCATATCATCGCTTATCGTGATCATGCCAAGATCAAAAGCCTTGTCGTGCAACATGGATAGCGACAGTCCATTTTTTGGATTTAGCCTATTTAATGGGTCTGATCGCCATGGGACAATGTGACTAGCAACCAACAATTTTGGTACAGCAAGCCCAGTCATGCAGCATTTGTAATTGTATGCGCTGAGAACTGAACGACGAAAAAAGTCCTGACCAACTCGGGCTTTAATCTTAACGTCCCTCTCCAGCCCACTATAATCATCCCGGTCGCCGCCATTGAATGGCGGAGTATCAAATCCACTCTCGTGTTGCATAATTTCGCCTAGTGCCGATTCTGACTCCAACGCAAAACTTTCCCAATCGTTTTGCATTTCTCCCCACATTTTTCTATCCGCTAGAGAGGCACCGGAAAGCCCTTTTCGCCCTGAAGAAGTTATTGCAGGATCGAGACTTGCGATATTGGTTAATTTCATTGCTAGTGCGGATGGTGTTCTACCGATTTGCCCTGCGCATTTAATAATGTCAGGGTTTCTTGAGTGCAACTTACCAAAGAGCATTTGACAATATAGCCCGAAAGCAACAAGCAACTCCTGTCGTGTCCATCCTTTACTATTGGTCATCACCAGACCTTATTACGGCATGAATTTTCTAATCTAAAAAGATGAGAGCTACAGTCTTAATTATAAGTCCTACTGAGAACTAATTAATATTTCACGTTACTGTGTGTCCTCATAACAAATCCAAAGCACAGTAGCCTATTGATCTTAACGTTGATCGCCATTCGTGAACCATGTTTGGTTATCGGCACTTGACACAAATATTCAGCATATAATTACTATTTCGCTGCCTTATTGACAGCCTGAACGTCATAGAATCGAAAGGAATGATACGCAAGCCGCATTGCATCTCGCACCACAACCACATCATGGCGTAGAATTACCAACCTCTCAGTAACACTACAGCAAGGGCTCCAAGGCTTGACCTCAGACCTCTCCCAGCACACGCCGATGATGCAGCAGTTCCTGCGCATCAAAGCCCAGCATCCCCACGAGTTGTTGTTCTACCGCATGGGCGATTTTTACGAGTTGTTCTTCGACGATGCCAAAAAGGCAGCGCGGTTACTGGATGTCACGCTGACGGCACGGGGCAAAACCGCGGGCCAGCCGATACCGATGGCCGGGGTGCCCTACCATGCAGCGGAGGGCTATCTGGCCAAACTGGTCAAACTGGGGGAATCGGTAGCGATCTGCGAGCAGATTGGTGATCCGGCCACCAGCAAGGGGCCGGTGGATCGCCAAGTGGTTCGCATCGTCACCCCCGGCACGATTAGCGACGAAGCGCTGCTGGAAGAGCGGCGAGACAATCTGCTGGCCGCCATCGCCCATAACAATGACCTGTTTGGCATTGCCACGCTGGATATCGGCAGTGGTCGGTTTCTGGTGTTGGAGGTGGATAGTCCGGAAAGTTTGCAGAGCGAGTTGCAGCGGCTCAGTCCCGCCGAGTTGCTGGTCGCCGATGATTTCCCCTGCCCGGCGCTGGTCAGCCAGCAACGGGGCCTGCGCCATCGCCAGCCCTGGGAATTTGACCGGGATACGGCACAGCGCCAGTTAACCGACCAGTTTGGCACCCGGGATCTGTCCGCCTTTGGTTGCGATCATTTACCGCTGGCGCTCTCCGCTGCCGGCTGTCTGCTGCAATACGCCAGGGAAACCCAGCGCACCGCCCTGCCCCATATTTGCAGTATCAGCCATGAAAGCCGCGACGACAGCGTTATTCTCGATGCCGCTACCCGGCGCAATCTGGAGCTGAGTATCAGCCTGAATGGCACAACGGATAATACGCTGATGTCGGTGATGGACAGCACCAGCACGGCAATGGGCAGCCGCCTGCTAAGCCGCTGGATCAACCGGCCCCTGCGCAATCTGGTGGCACTCCAGAATCGACAGCAGGTGGTGGCCGCCCTGCGTTTAAACAGCTGCCATGAAGCGGTGGCGGAACACCTCAGGCAGGTGGGCGATATGGAGCGCATTTTGGGGCGGGTGGCCCTGCGCTCTGCGCGCCCACGGGACCTGACCCGGCTGCGACAGTCACTCGGCACCCTGCCCGCAATCCAGCGGGAACTGTCCTCGTCAGATATTGCGCCATTGCAACAGTTGTTGCGCAAAGCCGGAGAGTTCCCCGAGCTGGTCGCCTTGCTGACCGGGGCCATCGCCGAGAATCCACCGGTGGTGATCCGCGACGGTGGCGTGATTGCCGAGGGCTATGACGCCGAGCTGGATGAGCTGCGCAATCTCAGCAGCAATGCCGGCCAGTTTCTGGTGGATCTCGAAGAACAGGAAAAAGCGAATACCGGTATCAGCACCCTCAAGGTGGGCTATAACCGGGTGCATGGCTACTACATAGAAATTTCCCGCGGCCAGTCCGAACGGGCACCGGCACATTACATTCGGCGCCAGACCCTGAAAAATGCCGAGCGCTATATCACCCCCGAACTGAAAACCTTCGAGGACAAGGCCCTGAGCGCCAGAAGTCGGGCCCTGAGCCGCGAGAAAGCCCTCTATGAAGCGCTGCTCGAAACCCTCAACGAACAGCTCCTGCCGCTACAGGAGAGCGCTGCGGCAGTGGCCGAACTGGACGCGCTGGTCTGTCTCGCAGAACGCGCAGACAGTCTCGGTCTGATTCCACCCTCCCTGTCGGAGCAACCGGGCATTGAGATCAGTGGTGGTCGCCACCCGGTGGTTGAACAGGTGCTGGACACACCCTTTGTCGCCAATGACCTGCATCTGGATGAACAGCGGCGCATGCTGGTGATTACCGGTCCCAATATGGGCGGTAAGTCCACCTATATGCGCCAGGCCGCGCTGATTGTTCTGCTGGCCCACATCGGTAGCTGTGTGCCGGCCGCCAGTGCCACGATTGGCCTGGTCGACCGCATTTTTACCCGCATCGGCTCATCGGATGATCTGGCCGGCGGCCGTTCAACTTTTATGGTAGAGATGACGGAGACGGCCAATATTCTGCACAATGCCACGGCCCGAAGCCTCGTGCTGATGGATGAAATTGGCCGCGGCACCAGCACCTTTGACGGCTTATCGCTAGCCTGGGCCTGCGCGGTACAGCTGGCGGAAAAAGTCCGGGCTTTCACCCTGTTTGCCACCCATTATTTTGAACTCACCGGGCTGCCGGAAAAAACCGCTGGGGTGGCCAATGTCCATCTGGATGCCACCGAGTACAACGATGACATCGTGTTTCTCCACGCCATTCAGGAAGGCCCCGCCAGCCAGAGTTATGGCATTCAGGTGGCCAAGCTGGCGGGTATTCCGGGGGAAGTGATCGCGCTGGCCCGGCTGGAACTGGCCAGCCTCGAAGCTGGTGCGCGCCCGGTGGTGACCGCTGGACCGGCAGCCAAGCCCCGGCAACAGGAGCTGTTTCGCGACCCGGTCTCAACAGCCTTGCTGGAAATGCTGGTCGCTATCGAACCGGATGAACTAAGCCCCAAAGAGGCGCTGGAACAGCTCTACGCACTCAAACAACTCATTAGAGAGCGATGATCCAGCCCAGTGAAGTCAAAAATCTGTCCCCGAATTTAATTTGCCGATCTGATTGTTTAAATAACCGTTTTTATTTCTGTATAATGCGCGCCTGTTCTATCACCCGCTTTTCGGAGAGCAACCCATGACTTTTGTTGTCGGCGATAACTGCATCAAGTGCAAACACACTGACTGTGTCGAAGTTTGCCCGGTAGACTGCTTTTACGAGGGCCCTAATTTTCTGGTCATCCACCCGGACGAATGTATTGACTGCGCACTCTGCGAACCGGAATGCCCGGTGGATGCAATCTTTTCCGAAGATGAGTTGCCCGCCGATCAACAGGTGTATCTGGAACTTAATGCCGAGCTGGCAGAGGTGTGGCCAAACATCACCGAGAAGAAAGAGGCGCCAGCAGACGCCGAAGAGTGGGACGGGGTGCCCGAAAAATTGCAATATCTGGAGCGCTGATCACCGGTGTCCGGTACACAAGCGTAAAAAAGCGGCCTGATGGCCGCTTTTTTTATTGCCCTGCTTTTTATTATGCAGCTTAAATACAGCTACTGCGCCGTGCATTCGAAACAGTGCAGATAGAGGCCGCGGGGGTCATTAAAGCGATTTAACAGTTGCAGTTCTCTGGTCGCACCGTAGACCCCAGTCAACAAGCCCTGCGGTAACCAGTCGGCCGGTAGCCAGCGAACCCACTGACCCACCACGCTGCCGGACAACTGACGCATCAGCTGCTCGCGGAAGTCCATCGGACTTTTTACCTCTTCGGTCTGGTAGGTCTCGAGGCTGGCAGCCAGCGCCGCGGCATCTATCGCCTCTCGCAGGTTGCCGAGATGGTCAACCAGGCCCAGCGCCTTTGCTTTTTCACCGGTCCAGACCCGACCCTGGGCGATTTCATGGATCCGTTCCGGCGTACTGTTGCGGGCCTCTGCAACAATGGCAAGGAACTGATCGTAGACATGGTTGACCCCAAACTGGATAAGCTGTTTTGCCTGGGGTGACATGGGGCGGTCGAGACGATAGAGGTCGGCCAGATTGGTAGTACCGATACCATCACTGTTGATACCCAGCGCGGCCAGGCTGTTTTCAAAGGTTGGAATCACGCCAAACACACCGATGGAGCCGGTGATTGTGGTGGGACTGGCCCAGATCTCATCCGCGCCCATGGCCATCCAGTAGCCCCCCGACGCCGCTACCGAACCCATGGAGACAATCACCGGGATACCCGACTGCCGGGTCAGCGCCACCTCCTGGCGAATCACTTCGGAAGCGAATGCACTGCCACCGGGACTGTCGATCCGCAACACCAGTGCCTTGAACTGCTGCTTTCGCACCTGCTGGAACAACTTTGACAGGCTATCGCTGCCGATGGTTCCGGCGGGATGCTCACCATCCAGAATCGCACCCCTGGCTACGATCAACCCCACCTTATCCGTTGAGGGCAACACCTGCGCTGCCTCGGCCCGACGGGTATGGCCCAGATAGCGATCCACATCCACGGCCTGGTAGCCACCCTTGTCATTACTGCCCGCCAGCGCCTGCAATCTGGCCAGCATCTGGGGGCGGGTCGACAGCTTATCCACCAGTCCGCTGGCAACGGCTGTTTCAGCGGTATTGCCCCGATGATCTTCAAGCTTGCTCGTCAGATTATTGACGTAATCGTTGATGGCATCCACCGGCAGCTCGCGCTGGGTTTCCACCCGGCGGGTATAGGTCGACCAGAGCGCATTGAGCCAGGCACTGTTGTGTTCCCGCGAGGCAGGAGACATGTCGGTGCGGGTAAAGGGCTCTATGGCATCCTTGTAACTGCCCACCCTGAACACATGGACATTGATGCGAAGTTTGTCGAGGACACCCTTGATATAGTTGGGGTAGCTGCCGTAACCGGTTATCAGAACGGCACCCATCGGGTTGAGGTGGATCTCATCGGCAAAGCTGGCCAGGTAGTACTGCTCCTGGGTGTAGCTGTCACCTACCGCAATAATCGGCTTGCCGCTCTCACGAAACCTGCTGAGCGCCTGCGCGACTTCCTCAAGCTTGGTCAGACCACCGCCGAGCAGATAATCCAGTTCCAGCACCAGCGAGGTAATGCGGGGATCATCCGCGGCCTCATCAATGGCTTCAGTGAGGTCATGCACCAGGGTTTCCGCATCGGCCGGGCCACTCTGCTGCAACAGCTGGGTCAGTGGATCCACATAGGTTTTCTGCTCCACCAGAAAGCCACCCGGGGCAATGCGCAAGGCCGCTTTTTCCGGCAACGGTTGCACATCCTTGCGAAAAATACTGAGGATGAAAACAACCACCACCAGTAAGAAAAGAATGTTAAGCAATATCCGCAGACCACTGGCCAGCTTTCCGATAAAACCGAACAACCGCCGAAAAATACCCGGCTTTTCACGACTCATGACTGATCCTCCTGATACAGCGAATATTGCTTCCAGCGACTGAACATCATGGCGGCACCAAACAGGATCACCAGCAACACCAGTTCAACAGCATCCAGCAGATTGGCATTGGGAGCAAACAGGTTGCTGACTGTCACCATGAAGTAAAGCAGGGTGACGAAACACAGCATGGAGAGGGTTTTATAGTGCTCCCGACGCAGGCCCGGAATAAATATCGCCAGCGGCACCAAGGTGAAAATCATCAAACTGAGCGGTGTGGCAGACAATAATCCGTTGGCCAGCAACGTCACCAGCAGCAGCGCATAACTGCCCCGGGTGAGCCAACGCGCAATGGTGAGCTTTTTCCGCAAGCGGGGGATAGCCTTGAAGACTTTAACCTCGGCAGCATGAACCTCAGCAGAATGTTCTGAATCTGTCACTGGCTCACCGCCAGTTTTTTCACCAGCGCAGCCATGCGCTTGCCCTGGGCGATGCACAGTTCGGTTTCTTCCGGACTCAATGGCTGGGTGCCATCGCCGGCCCGGTGGGAGGCACCGTAAGGTGTGCCGCCGGTCGTGGTGGTATGCAGTGCCTGCTCACTGTAGGGCAGTCCCATCAGCAACATGCCGTGGTGCAGCAGCGGCAGCATCATGCTGAGGAGTGTGGTTTCCTGGCCACCGTGCAGTGAACCGGTAGAGGTAAACACGGCGGCGGGCTTACCGATCAGACTGCCGTTCATCCAGAGATCACCGGTGCCGTCGAGAAAATACTTGAGGGGTGCAGCCATATTGCCAAATCGGGTCGGGCTGCCGAGAATCAATCCGGCGCAGTCGGCGAGATCTTCACTGGTGCAATAAATGTCACCCTCTGCCGGAATGTCGGGCTCTGTGGCTTCACAGTTGGCAGACACTGCCGGCACGGTGCGCAACCGCCCTTCCATGCCACCCTGCTCTACCCCCAGCGCCATCTGGTGGGCCATGGCCCGGGTATTGCCGTAACGGGAGTAGTAAAGAACCAGTATGTGCGACATCAGAGAATCTCCAGTACTTTTTCGGGTGGACGTCCCAATGCTGCCCGGCTGCCGTTAATGACAATAGGGCGCTCGATGAGCTTGGGATTGGCAACCATGGCGTCGATCAGTTGTGTTTCTGTCAGAGACTCGTCCGCCAGGTTGTTCTCCCGGTAGGCATCCTCGCCCTTGCGCAACAATTGCCGTGCTGAGATGCCGAGTTTGCCGAGAAGGTCCTTGAGGGTCTTCCTGTCGGGCGGATTATCCAGATAGAGAATAATTTCCGGTGACAAGCCGCGATCTTCGAGGAGCGCCAGTGTCTGGCGGGATTTGGAACAACGGGGATTATGGTAAATGCTGATCATAATGTTTGTTAGAATAGTCCTGAGAAAAATACATTCTAGCTGCAAACCGGTGGACGGGGCCAGACAGACAAACCGGAGCAGGAGGACACCACCATTGAAACACACTGCCATACGATTATTGACAACTTTATTACTCCTGACAGCCATTGGCTGCAGCGACCGGGAACAGGGTTATGCCCTGCTCGATGGCGGTCGTATTGATTTCGACCAGCTGCACGGCAAAGTGGTGCTGATCAATTACTGGGCCGAGTGGTGCAAGCCCTGCCGCGAGGAAATACCCGAACTCAATGAATTCCAGCGCCGCCACAGCGACCGGGTGCAATTACTGGCCGTCAATTTCGACGGGGTCACTGGCGAGGCGCTGAAACAACAGGCCGCAGCGTTGGGAATAGACTTCCCCGTACTGCTTGACGATCCCCGCCAGCAGTTCAATGTCAAACCCAGTGGTGTACTGCCGGAAACGCTGGTTATTGATGCTGTTGGCAATTACCGCCAGGCCTTGCTGGGGCCGCAGACCGAAGAAAAGCTGGCGGCGCTGTTGGAACAGTTGTCGAACGAATCAGCAACTGACCAATAATCGCTCCAGCCACTGAATGTACCTGAAACTGAAAACATCTCGCCAGCGATCGGGCCGCCGAAAAGTTTATATTGAGGATCAGTATCGGCGGCTTGCCCCATCAATTACCAACCAAACACCTGCTTCACAAACGGAATACTGAGCCTACGTTTGTCCTGCAGGGAACGGCTTTCCAGTTGATCGAGACAATCCATCAGGCTGTGCAGATCCCGTCCGGCCCGGTTCACCAGAAACCGTGCCACGCCGTTATCCAGTGTCATACCGCGTCGCATGGCACGAAACTGAACCACCTGCTCCCGCAGGGTATCCCCCGGTGTCTCCAACTGAAACACCGGTCCCCAGCCGAGCCTGGATCGCAGATCCGGCAGAACCAGTGGCAACTCACGCGGCGCGGCATCACCGCCCACCAGCAGGCAACTGCCGGTATCCCGCATGCGATTGAGAAGCCCGAACAGGGCTTCCTCCCAATCGCGCCGGCCCGCAGCCAACTGAACATCATCAAGACAGACTAACGGCAGCTGCTCCAGCTCATCGAGCAATTCTGCCGGAGGGTGATCGATCAATACGGATAACGGCAAATACTGAACGGGCAGTCCGCGTGCATGAGCAGCGTGACAACTGGCCTGGAGCAGATGTGAAACCCCGCTTCCGTGCCGACCCCAGAGATAAAGTATTGGCTCTCTGCCCTGTGGCCACTGGTCGCGCAACAACGTCAGCAACAGCAGCCTGTCGTCACCGGGAGAAACCAGAAAATTCTCGAACGTAGCGGCATCATTCAGCTTGATCGGCAAGCTGAGCTGGACGGGCATCTAGGGCTGTCTCCAGCTGAAGCGATGGTGCTCGGGTTGATCGGATTGCCGCTCGGTGATCCGGCTGTCGCGACGAAGCATACCCAGCAACAGTGCAGCTTCGCCTTCCACGGAAACGCGCAGACCAACCCGGTCGGCATCCACATAGTCTACCGCCAGCGTCCGGACAGGTTCCAGGGATTCGATAAATCCAGTGACTTCCCGGTAGGCCCGGTAATCGTTGATATTATCCAGTTGGATAACCAGTTCCTGAGCAATGTCCCGGGGAACATAGGCGTAACGGCTGGCAAGTGTGTCCGCCACCGCGGGAACCATGCCGGCGATCAGCTTTGGCAGGGAATCAGCGGTCAGGCTGCGCAGGCTGTCTTCACCCTCCACATTCAGCAGCCAGGCACCGCGCCACTGGCCGGTGGTGCTCCGATAGGCTCGCAGAATCAGCCAGGAATCCACATCGTAGCGCTCCGCAACTGCTGTCAGCCGTGCCTGGTCAAAGGCCCATGCCTGCGCTTCCGACAACGTCTGGCTGTCTGATAAATCAAACATCGGCCGCAACAATGGCACGCCCCGGTCAGACATCAACTGACTGAGCGCAGCATCGGCGTTCGGGAGCTGTTCGCTGGTGACAAACTGCTTTCCGGCGACGGGATCATCCACCACAATCCAGGCCAGCAGTGGCGGACGCTCGGACGGCCATATCTGTAACTGGTAACGTCGCAGTAGCTGGTCGATCGCCGGTTCAGAATAACGGATATTGATCGCCATACTCTCTCTGGTCGCGGCACCATCTTCAGCGGGCTCCGCCAGCGGATCGCGATAACTCCTGTAACTGTATGCCGTCACATAACGTCGGGGCTCTGCCGCGGCGCCATCCAACCCGGGGTTCAGCAGTACCTGGCTGTCGCCGGTTACCTTGACCAGTACCTTTTCCAGGCCGCTCTTCAGCGCCCGCTCTCTGGCAGCATCGCTCTGATCCGCTACGGGCACCAGCGCCTCATAGAGATCGACCAGTGGAGCCGCAGCAATGGGCAGGGTAGAGAGCCCCGCAAATAGCAGGGCGACAAGATTCTTCAACAGCGCGATGTTTTTCATGGCCGGGATTGTAACAGCAGCCTGCAAATAGACACATTATCTAACTGTAAGACGTCGTCTTTTCATATAAAATATCCCACCTTTTCACCCACTAGCCAGCAAGGCCCGCCAATGAGTCACCCCAAGCAGCCCTCTCTAAGCTACAAAGATGCCGGTGTTGATATCGACGCAGGCAA
>Ga0208299_1001026_pt1 | contig 22206 bp, 16 predicted proteins | sample 15_taG_FD_184089 | JGI IMG/M metagenome (GOLD analysis project Ga0208299, IMG submission 184089) | Marine viral communities from the Subarctic Pacific Ocean - 15_ETSP_OMZ_AT15312 metaG (SPAdes) (version 2) | ecosystem: Environmental > Aquatic > Marine > Oceanic | place: Pacific Ocean | collected...
CGGAAATTCTTCATTGCAGCTGTTGCACCCGTACCACTACTTTGCCCTTTAGTATAAGTAACATTTGTTTGTACTCTATCAGGTTTCACTAATCCATTTTCAGAATCCATAGCGTAATCTATTAATCCAAATTTTGCTATAGCTTTTTGTTGTTCTGCAATATCTCCAAATCCAGGTTCACTACCAACCCAAGACCCTACACTTAAATTAGCATCTATAGCATGTGCTTTTTCATTAGTTAATAAATCATAATCAGCATCAACACCAGTTCCCCCTGGTTTTCTATCTTTTCCATAAAGTAATAATCCAGCTTCACTAGTAGCTTCATTACCTTCGGCTACATCTCTTTCATATGCTTTTTGTACTCTATCAATTAATTGAGGAAATATACTGGTCATATATTTTTGATTAGACATTGTAGCGGAAAAATCTGCTTTTTCTAAATTAGAGGCTAATGTTGCATTATCTTCACTATAATCTTTATAAGTGGTATGAGTTGATGTAGTTCTATCTGTTACTGTTTTTCCTTTATAATCACCAGGTAATCCTTTTATTTGTTCTTCCATAAAAGGGTCCATAGTAACTCCAATACCTCCTGTAGTAAGAAAGAAATTATTACCTTCTAAAGAACCTTTAACTAATTCTTGATTATTTAAAACTTGTTCTTCTCCTGTCTCTGGATCTGTTAATACCCAATATACATTTCCATCTATTTCTCTTGGTGTAATGTTAGCAGCTCCATTTAATTGATTATCTTGTAAAAAATCTACGTTCATAGCGCTAGAATTATACCAATCAACTCCACCTTCTCCTTCTCCTAGGTTAGTGGCAGCTTCCCAGCTTTTACCTATTTCAGAAAAAGCTCCTTGTCCTTCAGACATACCTCTAGGCATAGCTAATAATTGACCTATTCTACTTAAAGAATATTCATCTGTTTTACCTAATAAACTATAATATTCAGCTTGTTTTTCTTTTAAAAATGCATCTTGTGTTTGAGCAAAACCTCCCTTTGGAGTAGCTTCTTTTAAAGCTCTATTCCACTTAGCCATTCCATTAGCTCTTGCTAAATCTTGTTTATCTTTTGCTTTTTGATTTCTAGCGGCATTAGCAGCATATTCTCGCTGCATTTGTTCAAAATTAAGTTGAAAAGCTTTTTGTCCCTCTGCTATAGTTTGATTGATTGTAGCAAATTTAACATTAGTATTTAGTCCCGGTTGTCTATAAGTTCCCATATTATTTGTTTAAGGATTAGCAGCTTTATATGCAGCAAAAGCATCATAATCAGCAAAGTAATCTGAAGCAAAAGAATTAGAACTTCCTGATTGAATAGTATCCCATTCTTTTCCTAATGCTGAATTTGGATCATATCCTGAGCCATCACCCATTGTACCGGTTTTCATTCTCGATACATTAAGGCCTGTTTGCATTGCAGCATTACCCATATTACCTATTGCACCCCACATAGCAGCTTGTGAAGCATTAGCTTGAGTTTCATGTTTATCTATAAGACCTTGAGCTCTATCAAGCTCTACCATTTCTCTTTGTTCTTGTGTTTGGAATTTAAATTTCTCTCCTTCAGCTTTAAGTCGATTAACACTCATTTGACCTTCTGCACGTAATTTCTGATTAGCTACTTCTTGTTGTTCTAGATTAGCAGAAACTCCTTGTTTACTTTTCAATGCAGCCATAGCCAAAGCCGTTGCACCACCAGCTCCAGATCCTGTAGCTCTTAAAGTATCTAAAGTATTAGCTAATGCTATATCAGCTTCTTCTGCTTGCATCTCTGCTGCACCTGTTGCCACTCCTAAATTTGCATATTCATTAGAGAGGTTTTCGTAAGGATTTATAACTTTTTGTCTAGAGTTTTGTAGGTTTTTTAAGTTTTCTTGAGCTAAACGTGCTTTATCATTTGCATCATCTGCTTGTTTTTTTGCTCCTATAGCTGACGCTACACTTGCTCCCATACCTACTGCTCCACCAACTATCGCCGCTGTTGTTTGTGCCATTATTCTAATTTATTATTTTAACTATTTCGTGAGAAGGTTTTTCATCTACATTCCATTTTAATTTCTTGTGGGTATTTATTAAATTTTTATTTCTACCTATAGTAAACATGTATTTATAACCCATGTCTTTACAGACGTTTTCAGAGGCAGTTATAAGAAGCTCTATAGCCATCTCTCTATCATTGTCTCTGTATTCTGGATCTGATACTATCCATTCTAACAAAGCTGCCTTAGAATTAGTAGAATAGACAAACCCTGCTACAATAGGTTTATTATTTTTCTCAACAATAAAACCTCCTGTGCCATTATCGGGTAGAAATTCTCTGGATGGAGGATTCCATTCTTTCCACCCATTCCACCATTTAACTAAAGTATTATAATCTGTATTATTTAATTTTCTTATATTTAATTCCATTTATTTATGATGACTTAACAAATTTTGTTCCTACGGCATAAAGTTCTTTCATTCCACCAGGATCGGTTACAGTATCAGTTGATAGTACCACTGTCGCATAAAATCCTTTTATTCCAGACATACTACCACCACCAAAACCATCTTCAGATAAGATCACCTGTTCTGCTTGAGTATTACTTCCAAGATTCAAGAGGTTAGCTACATATCTATTTTCTCTTCTACTAAATCCTGCTCTTGCTAAAGATCCGTCATTGGGATCAATATAAGCTCCTTCTTCATAACTTAGCACTGTAGCAGTTCTGTCATTTAAAGTGTACCATACTCCGGTAGTAGTTATAGGATCCGTAGGTGGATAAATAGGTGCAGGGAATTGATCTAGCTCTGTAGGATCAGAAATAAAAGATTGTATTTGCCATCCATTTGTTCCTTCATATTCTATTGTTTGAAAATTTTTGACCATAGAAGGATTATCATTAAAAATAAATTCAATACTTGATCCTGTATATTCTCCATAAAAATTACCATGATTAGAAGTTATAGTTCCTTCATGATGTCTATAAAGTTTCCAATCATCCATAGAATAATAAACACTTTTTAAACTATCAGCCCATGTTGGTTTATAACTATAATAACTAACCCAACCATTTATACTTTCATCAAAATTTAAAGTATTATAAACCTCTTCTTGCTCACACCCATCAACATATTGTAATGGTTGCATAGATACTACATATGATTTTGTATGAATATCATAACCACCTTCAATTTGTGGTTTCTTATAAGTAAGTAATCTTATTCCATTGGCTATTAATAGCGCTGGAGTACTCCAACCAAAATCACTAGGATGAGCTCTACCTGATAAAGTAATTAAACACTCATCTTCTTCAGCAACATGTTCAACATCCACTATATATAAACCAGTTTCTTGCCACAGTAATGCAGAATTTATAAAACTTATCATAGATCCTATTTGTATACCACAGCATCCACAATTAACTTCTGAACTAACACTTAATTGTTGAACCGATCCTTTTGCTTCTTCTGATGCGGATATAGTTATATCAGCATAAGTTAAACTATTAGGTACAAATTCACTACCTACAGTTTGTAAATAATCTCTAAAATAATCTCTCATTCCATAGGTAGATATCTCTGTAATTCCATCTCGTGATAATCTTAATACAGCAGATCTATTTTTATCTACAAAATATTTTTGAAAAGAAAACACTCCGAAAGATTCTGGATTAGTACTTATTCCATATTCTCCTAAATAAGGTATAACTTGTCCTAAAACTAAATTCGTAGAAGTTACACTAGGATTTCCTTCAGCTGTATATAAAGCGTCTTTATCTATTAAAATTCTACTTACTTTATTTTCCTGGAAAACTATTAAATTAGTATCTTCAGCATACAATTTTTGTATAGAACCATGAACTGGATCTAAAGATTTAGTAATATCTTCTCCTACAGAAAATACATTTGTATCATTAACACCAGTACGTGAATTGAAAATACCAGAATATATAAGAGTATTTATTCGTCTTTGTTGTTCATTATTTGGATCTACTAAATAAGCCCTAACTCCAAAGTCTACTGTAGTATTATTATACCCACCTTTTATTCTAGCTTCTTCTACAAACCAGTTTCTTTTTGGAACGGGATAATCTGGGTTACCATTTAGTTTACCATCTCCCCAAGGAAATTGAGGAAATCCTAAATATCCAGCGCCAGGTGGGTTACCTGTATTATTAGTCTCATTAAGCCAAGGTATACCAGGCCATACAGCCAAAGGTGTAGTTTTTGGCATATCAAAAGCAAATGAAGCTTCAACAGTGCTAGCGTCTTCAGTAGTATTACCTACAGCTTTTTTTAACCAAAAGGAATTAAAATATTTTACTCTTAAAGCGTATGCCATTTTATTTATTTTTTATATTATTATAATAATGTACAACCGCCCAAGCTATTGGTAGTTACACAACCACAGGGATTAGTAGTCGAATATGGACCATTATTTATCCCAGTTTTAGCATATAATATCCCAGATCCTCCATCACCAGATCCCGGTGGAAAACGACCTTCATGAAGAGCTGTTTCATAAATTACTATAGGTACATCCCATTCAAAGCTTAATCCACTACCATTTTTATCTATGGCAGCTACAGTTACTACATATCTACCTGGAGGCATTGTGATTTCTTTTCCACCTATAATACCAGGTATTACTTCTAAGATACCTTGCTGTGGAGTAAATCCATATCCTGGACATACACTGCTATTACTAGCCTTGAAATGTGGTACATATTGCTGATGAATTGCTTTAGACCAACTTTTACGAGAATTAACAGAAGAAATACTAAATGGTCCAGGTAATTGAGCTAATTGTAATCCGCTAACGAACATCCCAGTGCTATCACTGGCGGTACCACCAACTTTTCCATATAAAGTCCAAGGACCTGCTGTTCCCCAAGGCGTACATTCATTAATTTCTTGCATTTGATATTCATCCACAGATACTCCATTAACTTGAGAAACATCTAAAGCAGCATTTTGCGTATGAGGATAAGAAGTAGTAAATTTTCCATACCCACCTTCACCTCCAGTAGGAGTAAATGTAGAATTATTATAAGAAAATAACAATTGTTGTTTTCCTGTTCCACCTACAAAATTTGCAGCACACGAACTATTAACCCAATTATTATATGTTCCGAATGCTACTGCCGCTGGATCTGGCCAATAATTAGCAACAACATTAGGATTACCTGCAGCTCTACGTCTAGTATAAAATCGCATTTTATAATCTAAATCCATCCAATAATGTTTTTCATTATTATATTTTTCACCAACATATTTTTCTCCATTACCACTTGTACTATTATCAGTGGGGTTTGATATGCCCCAATTAGGTTGCCAATCTATATATTGTGGTCCATTTAACAGTTGATCTGCATACATATATGAAGAACCTGGTAAACTTATAGGTGAAATAAGTGGACGGTGACTCATAGCCAGTCTATATTCACTACTTTCATATCCATTTACTTGTGAATTAGTATTTTTAAGTGTATTAGGTAACCCTTGATCCATTACATCGATACATAAGTAATTTTGCCCAAATACATATTCTACAAATGGTGGGGGAACGTCAGTATTGGATGGAGTACATGTACTAGCAGGATCTGATACACATGAATCAAGTCCATTATTTCTATCATTACCTTCATTATTATTAGTTCTATTATAACCTAAAATAGCACTAACTTGATAAGCTCTGACAACTTTATATTCTATTTCCCAACACATTTGCCCACTAATAGGTCCAGGAGGTGTAGGGTTGGCAGATCCATATATACCATTATTAGCTTTAAAAATTCCACTCCAATTATATCCTGAACTATAAGCATATCCAGGCGCCGTTTTAACTTGTCCTTTACCAGTTTTTCTTTTATATGGATCAACACTAACAACATCCCAACTATTGGCTTCCGTAGGAGTGTAATATTGAATAGAATTTACATAAGTATTACCTTGACCTCCTGGAGAATATAAACATGCTTCATAATTTGGTGCATATAATTCTCTACATGGTGCACCTGTAGTTAAATTTTGTCCTCCACTTCCATCACCTTTAACATAGCCAACAGGATTAGCAGATGGAAACAAGAAATTCGGATAAGTCCAATTTTTAATTTGATCTCTATCTGGATACATAAATTCTTGTGGAACTTCATTTGTTACTATACCAGTAACACTTACTGTAGTAGTTATAGGTAAACCAGCTCCTCCACTAGGATTAGGTAAAACTTGTGTTATTTCAAAAATAAAATTTAAATTAGTTTTATTAGGATCTTCATAAGCTAATTGATATTCACCATAAGCTTTGGTTAAATAATATCTATTTTTACCTGGAATCCCTGCATTATGAATTTTAAATTTTTGAAGTAAAGAAACACTACCATCAGCATAAGTTACATCGATTAAATCTATTGTACAATTAAACATAGCATCATCTAAATCTAAACCATTAGGTCCTTCTGCCCAAAATTGTGCAGAAATAGGAATAATCTCATTTGCATATCCTTCTTCAGGTATGATAATTGCTGCATTAGAAATAGCTTCTGCTATAACACCATCTTCTCCATCTATAATACCTTTGTTTAGTTCTGATATAAGACCGGAAGTAGTAGTTTCCCAATAAATATCTAATAAAGATTCTATGGGTTTTGTTTCATATACAGATAGATAAGGTGTCATGCTTTCATAATTCCAATTATTAGTTCCATTATCTATCTGAGGTTGACCTATTAAGTTTCTAGTGGAAACTCTAGCTATTAGAGGATTACTACTTCCATTATACCATTGAGGTGGAACTAAGTTGTCTTGAGCTCCAGCACCATCAAAGTTGTAGTTTTCATTCCTAATTCCGGCTTCACTAAATCTACCTAAATTTAATTCAGTCATAGGTCCAATAGTAGTAACAGTGTCTCCTGCAATACTAGGTTGATATTGTTGATTTATATTGCCCCATTGACCACCATCCATTTCGTCTTTTTTATTTTCAACTCTACCATATAAAACTACACTACTTCTAAATTGCTGTTGATCTGGTCCAACTTCTTGTAAATCTCTAGGAACTTTATTTACATTATCATTTATAAGGACAATATGACATTCTTTTTCAGTTAATCCAGTGGGATATTTTTCTCCTAATGTTACCGGGCTACTAACTACACCTGTGGCAGGATCTACTACCAAAGGGTAATCTCTAATATCTTTAGGATAACCTGCAAGCATTCCAGGTAAATATACATTATAATATTCTTGCTCTGTTTGTTTGACAACAATTTTATAACTATACCAACCTAAAGGATTATTTTCTGGACATACTACTTCAAAAGAAAAACAACCTCCAGGTACTACCGCAGGAAGTGTACACAATGGGAAGAGCGTCATATCGTTAAAACAAACTGTTATTACTTGCCCATTAGTAAAATGACCTTCAGTATCAGTAAAACCAATACTATTTGTATCAATTACATACTGGCCTGGATTAAGAATGTCCTCAATTAGACTAAAACCCATTGTCCCAGTTCCTCCGCTAGGTGTAACAGGGAGTGGCATTACAAAATGACAATTACTACAAGGCGCCATTGAACACCATTGTGTCCAATCAAAACCAGTTATATTTTTAATCGATGCTATTGATCCATCATTAATACTAAATAAACCTGGATATCCAGTACCAGTGGAAATAGTTTTTGGAATAGTATTATTGAATAAAGTTATTAATTGATCACCAGGCCATGTATCGTTTGGATCTTGAACATCATTTCTGTCTGTTATTAAGTAAGCATTTTTATCTCTATATGGATGATATATAGTAGACGCCTTCCCAAAATCACCATTAGTAACTTGAGATAAAATAACATCAGATTGTCTTCCATATCTATCACTTAATACAACTCCCACTTGATAAGTTCTATTTTGTTTTAAAGTATGATTTTGATATTCTTTTCTTGTGTATGAATTTAAATCCCACATTTCATCTGACAAAGGGTCTGTTGGGAGATTTACTTTTTCATCTATAATAACGGTATAGTCTAAAGGAGGAGGAGAAGTATGTTTATCTAAGAAATTACCATATATTATTCTATTTCCTGCGCTTTCTTGACCAAGAGCTCTTACGGGTACTTTATCATAAACTCGAGTTATTTCTGCAGAAGGTAAAGTTTTCCAAGGCTTAGTAGATTGATAAGTATATTCTAAGTATTGTGTTCCATTGTTTTTAAAATAATCTATAGGTAATGTTTCTACTACCTTTATAGATTGGTCATCTGCAGATTTCCATAATATATCAACTTCTACAATTTTTAATTTATTATTTACATCTTCCCAATTCATTAAAGAACCACCTACTTCTAAATCAGTCGGAGCTGGAATATTTAAAGTTATATCATTAATTTTATTTTCCATAAATGATACTACAGTACTCCTATATGTTTCAGTTTCTTGATCAGGTCCTGAGTTTTCTACATTATTAGGATTAACATTGTCTGCCATAAAATATCCATCTTGTTCAGGTACAAAAGCGATTTGTGTAAAAGGTGCAATTAGTGAATATTCTCCATCATCGAATTTAAATCTATAACTAAACCTAGCAAATTTATCTTTTAAATAATCTGGATCTCCAGGCCAACTAGCATTATAATGAGGATTTCTTCGTTGAAGATATAATATATCACCTACCTCAAATAAAACTGTAGGATCCTGGTTTGATATACCTAAAGTAGTAGTTCCCGCTCCATTAGTAGCGGTTAAAACAACAACTTCATTAGGGTTAGCCCCATTAGGAGAAACATTAGGTCCTGTAATTCTGTCAGCCATAGCTGGTACCCATGTTTCGTATAGAGTTTTTCCAGGGCCAATTTGGTGTTCACCACTAACTACTATCCAACTTGTACCCCCGCTTTGATATTCTAATAATGCATGAGGTGGCAGCCATTCACTAACTACGTCTTTCATGCTGCTTTCAAACCTAGAAGAAGTATCAACAGGAACTGAAGGTTCTAATAGATACATAGATTCATGTGGATAATACTTAGCTACAGAAACTTGATCTTCATTAAAGTAATATCCTAAATTTGCAAAATTTATGTAAGGATCATTAATTGCAGAAGAAACATTAATTTTTCTAGGTTGATTTCTATTGTCGGTCCAGAATAATAAATCTTCTACTAGATTTATTCCATGAATAGGATGTGTTTTAGAGAAATTTAACCATCCACCACCGACTATTAAACTACCCACATTAGCATTAGTATCAAAGTATGCAATATAAGATTCTACATTACTAAATGCTCCCGTTTTATTAGTTAATCTAGTTGGAGAACTATCATTATAATTAGTTAGAAATATAAATATTCTATCATTAGAAACGTCCATAAAATGCCCAATTGCTTTTAAATTACAATCAGTTAATCCAAAATCTGTTATCTCTAAAGTCCCTAAAACTGTTTCTAACGCGCCAACATCTGCACTTTCTGATCTACTAATACTAACATTTAAAGCACTTCTATATTGACCATTAGGAATAATTCTTGCGTCCAAGTCTTGGTTCATCTTGGATTGAATAAAAGTATTTTTGATTTCTGCCATTTAATTAATATTTAATCCATTTAGATTTGCCACGTGTTATTCTAACAAATTCATTGGGTTTAATGTTCTCTAATCTTATTTTAGCATTTCTTAAAGCTGCTCTTCTATCTTTTTTATATCGTTGTACTACATATTCTGGAACATTCATTCTGCTAGATAGTACTGCATAAGCGATATGCATGTATAAAGCTTCTTCAGCAAGTTTAGGAATTTTCATGTCTTCCTCATATGCTAAACCATCAGATATATATTCAAATAATATTAATTTACCTCTAAGATTGCTACTAAAAGAGAATTTCCCTTCTCGTTTATTAATAGTATACCATCCATTAACCTGCATTAACTCTGGATTAGTACCATATCTTTGTCCATAAGCTCCCCAGAAATTACGATATCCCCATATGCTTCCATATTGATTCCATTCTTTTTCTAAATTTGAAGGAATATTTTCCCATCGTTCTTCAGTTACCGAAGTTCCTTCTAGATTTTCTCCAAATTGATCTTGTAAAGGTATACCATATCCTTCAGAAGGAAACGCAAATCCATAATTACTATTTTGAGTTATGTTTTGGTCTTGTAAAGGTGTTTCTGTAGGATTACTAGTTAAAGTAGTTGGATATATAATTCTTTTAATGCCATTAGCATCGACCCAAGACATTTGGACATGATTGACATAATCTTGAGGTATAATTACAGATAAAGTTGGTGGGATAGTTATTTCTTGAGATTTTATACTAGGAAGAGTGTCATAAGAAAATTCTTGTAATCCTCTTTTAGCATGAAACATAATATCGGTTCTTTTAGCATGTGATATTAACTTACCTTCACCTACATATCCTACTAAAAAGTTATTTACTATATCTTTTATAGATACAAATTGATAGTCTCCATAATTAGGAGCACCATCTACTAACATCGATTTTAACCTAACTTGAATATAATATCCATTAGCTACAGCATTAGCTGGTAAACCTGTAGCAATATCATAAAACTCTATTGTACTCCAACTTTGAGTATCCGAGAATTTTGAAATTTTAAAACCATATGTTCCACCTAAGCCTCCATTAGTTCCATCCCATAATATATAAGGATTCAAACCACCTGTACTAACCATTAAGTCAAAATTATTTAACATAAAGTTAGGGTCAGAAACATTCCAAGAGGACCAATCAGTCGGTGTTAAAGGACTAGCGGCATCAGCCATTGTTAAAACCTCATCAAATGTAAAAGTATAAGCAGAACTTCCATCAGCTACTTTAGCTTGATGCCCTACGTAATACTGTTCGTTAGTTTCATCTATAAAACCTCCATTGGGAGAAAATCCGTAATTAGCCATAATTTATTAAGTTTTTTCGTTTTGATCTTCAGCAGCAATTTGAGCAGAAGCTGCTTGTACAATTTGAGGATCTCTAATTACTACTCCTGCATATAATAATACTTTTAAGATAATTTCGGTTTGATCAACATCATCTATTTCAAAATCTTGAGAAGTTACTGAATCATATATAAAAGCCCCATTACTAGGTTGAATCGTATAACCCCATATAGGATTTAATGGTTTTCTAACATAACTTAAACTAAATTGATCTAGAATTTGAGCTGGATTTAAAGGATCTGGAACTACTAAACTAGGAGGTTGGATAATAATCTTATCGCTCTCATAGATATATATAGGATAATTTGCACTCGGACGAGTGAGTTTAGACATGTTAATTCTTAACCAATCGTTACGTTCTACTCTTTGTAACTCTTGTTCGTCTTTGTACATTACAGTACCTATTCTATGAACATTTAGAGGTTGATTAAACTCATTAGTTCCTATTATCCAATCTGGAGCTAATGAAACAATTTCTTTAAATATAGATATTTGATTATCTACATTTTTTACTCTATTACTATATTCACTTTCGTTTTCAGGAATACGTAATTGTTGATTTAAATCTTCAAAATATTTTTCAAATATTTCTAACTGCACCTGTGTCGCTATACTATTAAACTCTGCTGGAGTTAAATAACCTCTTTGTTCTTTATTAAGTATAAATAAGCAAGTTCTATATACTGTATTTACGTTTATTGCCATTTTAATATTTTTAAAAAAAAAGGTGGCGGTTAAGCCACCTTAAATAGTATCACAGGTTTAGAAAATTTTTAACTCATTTTCTTTTCCATAGATTTATATACTTCTAATCCCTCGTCAGTTTTAAGATAAGCAGCAAAAGCAGAGTATGGATGTTCATCAAAAGGAACAGTCATTAACTTCCTTCCATTACTTCCCCACTTAAAAGTTCTTTGATCATCAGATAAGGTAATTACTCTTGCTTCTGTCGCTTTAATTGCAAAATTTCTTAATTTTACATTTTCATCAGCAACTAAATCTAAGAATAATTTAGGTTGTCTTTTAGCAAATAAATATAAATCTCTTTTTATTTCTTTAGAACTTAACTCAGATACACTAGATCCTTGTTCTACTCTAAGAATAGCTTCAGCATGCTCCACTTCAACGTGTCTAGCTGCTTCAAGTGCCATAAATTCGATTTCTATATTTACTAATTCATCTTCAGCTTCTTGTATATCATCTTGTTCTGCAAATCGTTGTCCTTTTTGCGGGTGATATAAAGATAACAACTTTTGTAAACTTTGTTTTTCCTTTGGAACATATAATCCTCCATCTGTGAAAATTATATGTGCTAAAGTAGATGAACCTTCTTGTTCATCAACAAAGCAGGATTTTTGATTCGTCGCATATCTTAGTTCTCTATTATACCCAACTTCTTCATCAAAATACAACAAAGGAAATCTTCGTGTATGTTTTGATGCTAAAGTGTATGATAAAGGTGTTTTTCCATGACTGAGATAATAATGACGATCTTTTATTTCCCAGTTTTTTTCTAATTCTTTTTTTGACATAATATAATATAATTAAAAAGTTAAAAAAGACCCCAAATTAATGGGGTCTAATAATTATAAATTTAGGATATTTCTAGTCCCGTGATAGTATAGAGCGTAGGCGCTTCTAAGTAATCGTTAGGAATAGATACATTCTCAAATTTAGGTATATGATACGGATCAGCAACTCCTGCTTCGAGTGCCGCATTTAGATCATCAATAGCTGATTGAGGAAGCGTAGCTCCCATATCACCATCAAATTGAATCTCTAAGGTTGTTAAAACCCCACCTGCAGGATCTTGTATAGTAAGATCTATTACAGAAAGTGCGCCAGCATTAGCATAAGCTGAAATAAGTATAGGAACGTCAACATCCACTATAATATCTCCAGTTTGTACTGTTCCACCGCCACTTAACTGAGTTACATCTGTATTTGTGTTTATGAAATTGATAAGCATAATTTTATATTTTTTAAGGGTTAATTATTAATCTGTAAATAATACAAAGTTATTAGCAGCTTGTACACAAAGACATCTCTCTGACAAGTAGTGAACTTCCATCGCATCTAAATCAGAAGTGTAAGCACCTCCAACAGAACCAGTGATCCAAGATTTCATTCTTCTATCATCTGTTTCTGACGCTCTATATCTAACATGTAAGAAAGGACGTCTTATGTTTTGACCAAGCATTTGATCATAAACAGTAGATGTACCAGCCGGTATCATAACACCTTTGATGTTATCAACCATTCCACGTGTAGAAGCATCATTTAGATATTTCCAATCAGTTTTATAGAAGTCATAAGAACCTCTTCTAAAACCAGAGAAACCAAAGTTTAACGCCATTTCATTAGAGTTATCAAATAAACCATAAGAAGCTGAAGCAACTGAAGAATAACCTCCACCGGCTTGAGCACCTATCATATCATCAAAATCTAAAGCTGTAGCTCTATCTAAGAAAAGCATGTTTTCTTCAATAGCACCCTGTTTATCTAATTGTTGTAGGATTGTATCAAAATCTCCTAAAGCACCAGCTCCTGGAGCCGCAGCACCTGAGAACCCAGCATATACATTTCCTCTAGCTTCTATAGCTGAGAACATACCTTGTGTACCATAACTAGTAGCAGTATTAGCAAGTGCCGCAACATCTGATCCAGCAGCAGCAATCTCGCCTTCAACACAAACCATTTCAAGATAATCTTCATATCTTAATCTAGTTTCTGATTCAGCTTTCATGTACCATAAGAATCCAGTTGTTCCATCTTCAGTAGCAACTTCAACCCAACCAATTTGAGCAGTATCAGATCCTGAAACCTCATATCTATCTTTAATGATTGTTGGTTTGTTACTAAATTGAGTGAACGCAGGTTCAACAGCACCTACCATGCCATTTGTTCCTTTACCGAAATCAGATCCGTAAACAAAGATTCTATTTCCAGTAGCAGCTAAACCAGCCCAACCAGCTTGTGTATAACAAGCAGCTGTGAAAGTTGTAAATGGTCCACCTGGAGGTCCTATTGCTGTAACTTGACCTTTTAGTGTTACTCCAGTAATTGGGTTATAAGCAACAATAGTGTTACCTATTCTTACCGCATGTTGTGTTGTACCAGCTGGAAGTACAGGTGTAAAAACACCAGCAGCTTCAGCTACATCATCATACGCAATGTGTAATCTATTTTGTTCAGACCAGATTACTTGATCTGAGGTCATTGGCATCTCAGCCCCGACCATTCTTAAGAAACCAGAAACAGTTCTGTTACCAAACCTTTCTACTTCTTGTTCATATAATTCAGGTAGATATTGTGCTGCAAAATCACTAAAGTCCAAAAACCCAGGAGCTCCCCCTGTTGAATCAGTCCATTGTAAATAATTGCTTGTCAAAGCTACTCTGTCTGGATACGGTTGTAATCCAGCATTCATACTTGTAAACGCCATATTTTAAATTTTTATCGTTTTCGTTTAATTTTTAACTTAGAGCTATCCACTCCACTCACTGCTTTTATAGTCATACCATTAAAAGATATTTTATCTGATGGAGGTGTTTGCCTCAAATCATTATTTATATTTTTTGATCTACTAACTATATCTTTTGTAGCATCAGCCATTCCTTGATCATAAAAATGTTTAGCAATGGTATCTGAGTTTCGAGCAGCGTAAATAGCTTTGTGATAACCAGTGTAATCTTTAACACTCCCATCTTCATTTAAGAACTTCTTAATAAATGTGGCGATATCAGATTGGGCGGTTGCTACGTCTGTAGGGTTTTTTACTCCATACCTAAATTTCTTTTCTCCTAAGTCGAACTCAAAACCTTTGAATTCATTAGAAAAGAAATCTTGAGTATTTTTTTCAAAAACTTCATGACGCTGACCAGCTACTTTTTGCTCTTCGTTATATCGGTTGAAAAATTCCATAGCATTTTGTTGATCCTGAGTAACACCAGGACGAGACTTAATCTCGGCATAGTAATCACGTTTCATTTTCTCTAAATGGTATTGGGCATCTGCAACCTCTTCTTTCATCGCAAGCTTTTTCTTGCGTATTTCTGTTTCATCCTCATATTCTTCATCATAAGTGAATTTATCATTCATAATAAAATCTACATCTTCTATAGATAAATGAGGTTTAGTTTGTTTATAATATTCTCTTAATAAAGCTTTATCATCAACATTAGAATAATCTGCATTTAATCTAACATAATCTTCTATGTTTCCTCCAGTATTATTCATAAAAGACACTAGTTTTTCTACATTTTCAGGTAAATTAACTTTAGGTGTTTCTTGAACTGGACTAGCTTTAGGTTTAAATTCTTCTTTAGTAGTAGTTATCTCTTCTATAACAGAAGTATTTACTTTATCTTCTTTAACTTCTTCTTTGGTAGAAGATGGCACTTCTGTTGAGGATACGCTCGTCTCCACCTCTTGTACATTCTCGGTTTGTTTATTCTCATCCACGTGCACTGGTTTTGACTCTGAAACGGCATCTTGTTCTTTTTTAGTTTTTTGTTGAGTTAAATCTAGTTTAAAGACAGTATCCTTTTTACCTAGATTTTTAGGACGTTTTTTTATTGTTAATCCTTCTACTTTTGTATCTACTACAGGTTTCTCAGGAACCTTTAAACTTTCTTGTTTTTTTGACATGATAAAATATTATATAATTATTATACCCCAAAATTTAAATCATTTATGGGGGTTTCAAAATTAGTTGGTAAACTATTATTTTGACTTTGATTAATCAACTCACTTTGTTGAGTTGCTTCTTGTTTGCTTCGCGTATCTTTTCTATCTTCGATCATTACTTCCTTTTCTTGAGTTGCACCTATCTTTTGTTTTTCTAGTTGCATATCAAAAGCAAATTCTATTTCTAACATATTTTTCTTAATACGAGCTTCTTCTTCCATTCTTTGTAATTCAAACTGAGATTTAGCTTGTTCAAACTGAATATTAGTTTGAGCTAAAGCTTGCTGCTTTTGTACTTCAAACATAGCTTCTTCTTCTCTTGACCTTGTCTGCGCCTCTGCTTGAGCTTTAATATTAGCTTGTTGAGCTTCTTGAGCTTGCTTAGCTTTTTCTTTTCTTCTTAATTTAAGCAGTTGATTTGCTAGTTTTAAATTTTTAATCTCTCTTATATCTATAGCATCTGATAAGTCTATACTTTTTTGTTGGAGAGCCATTTGAATGTTTGCTTCTAACAATTGTTGAGCTTCTTCGTCAGGTTCTAGTTCTAAATATATTCCAAAATCAAATAAATTCAAATCTTCTAATTCTTCTAAAGTTCCTGTATTATATAAACTAATACTATTTACTAAAGCTTCTTTTGTTAAAGGAAAATCTAATGTATCTGCTATTCGTAAAGATATATTCTCACATGCTCTTAATGTTATAAATAAACTAGCAGCTAAAATGTGTCTAGTAGCAACGTTTGATTGAGCAGCAGCTAATTTTTGTAATCCTACTAATGAATTTGGATCAGGATTACTAGCATCTCTAGCTTCATTTAACCCTGTGACATCTCTTATCATTTGAAGATAATATTGATAAGTTTGTATTAAAGATTGAATCTTTGCTTGTGATGCCGATGTCTGTAATTCTTGAATTGGTATTTTAGCGTGATTCATATCACCATCTTGTGTCATTGATCTACCAACTATACTACCAGTTTGGAAGTACATATTTAATGCTTCTTGAGGATTATAGTTAGTACCATTACCTAAATCCACCTCTGCCAATCCATCTACATCTACAAATACTCCATCTGGAACCATCCTAGATAATACTTGTTGCATTTTCAAGGATGTTAATTGAATCATATCTGCAAAACTAATCATTCTCTCTACTAACGAATTAATACCACCTTTGTATAAGCTAGGAGCACATAGTTGGTAATTCATATTAACCTTTGTTAAATTAGAAAAAGGTCTAGTCATATTTTCTGCAATCTCCCATTTAACCATTATAGGATGACCAAGTATTTTAACTCCATGATATAATACTTCTATAGATCTGCTAACTCTTTCAAAGTTATCATTAGGTGGAGGATTAAATTGATCTGTTTTTTCTAAAGCTTTTTCTAATCCTTGTTCAGTTTGTTTAATTTTAAATACTTGATCTGCATAGGTTTTATACTCGAAATAAAGTACTTGAACTGTATTGTTATTATTTTTTCCCTCCCAGTTTCGAGTATAATTAGTATTACCAGGCATTCTTTGGATTTCTTCTAATTGAGTGGTAGTTAATCCTGGAAATTGTTTTTTCAGCTCAGGGAGACTTAAAGACTTAACTTCCCCTACATAATATATATCTTGAAAATTTGGATCATCTGTATAAGACCATACTAAATTAGCAGGATCTACATATTCTACAGTAATACCATTAGATTTATTGTAATTAGTTTTTACAGCTCCAATACCTAAAGTTACTAAATCTTTATTTACTCTTCTCCTAACTAAGTCATATTTGTTTCTTGCTAGTACATTTGTAATAGCTTCTTCTTCTGCAATTTCTATGGATTGTTTATAATCTAATTGCATGTGTATTTCTAATTCTTGTTCAGTTTGAGGAATTGCTTCTCCTTTAATAGTATCTAAATCAATACCTAATGCTTCTTTAACTTTATTTATATATTCTCTAGTAGCTATTTGCTTATGTAAAGCTTCCGCATAATCAGTTCTAAGTTTTTGAGAAGCTGGATCTTGAGCATATGCTTTAATATCATATAATTTATTAGACATACCATTAACAACTATATCTACAAACTTAGGTATGATAGGTACAGGTTTCCAATCTAAATTTAAATATGATAAATCTCCATTTATAGACATTTCATCTTTATACTTCTGTATTGGTTGTTCTGCTCTAGCATATAATCTTCTATTGAAAAATATATTATAATTATTTTGATACCTATATCCTCCATAAGCCTGACTCCACCATTCTCCTTCAATTGCTTGTGCCACTCGAAGACCATATTCTAAACTCATTTTCTCTGCTTCCGGTACTACCTGATCAGGAAATGAACTCCTTGTATTTGTATAAATCATTTATTAATTATTTTAGAATTTATTCCTTCGTTATTATATTTTTTAATTCCTAAATACATGCTCTTTAATTGTCTTTTTGCTACTGGATGATATTTATTCTTATTACACGCCATTATCGCTAAACCTGAGCTAATAGAAGCATCGTGTTTAGTTCTATTGCTTATATTAAATTTAGCCCAATCCTCTAACGTACGTTGAAAGTACATGTCGCCACATACTCCATCTGGATCTAATCCTACATAATCTTCTATATAAGCTTCAATTGCAGCTGCATGAGACTGTTTTATATCTTCACTTGAGTTAGGTATTCCACCAACTTCTCTTTCAGTAACTGATAATTTGTTATAAACCTTGTCAGGTCTATTAATAGAAAAACCTCTATAACCTCGACGTTTTAAATAATACAATAAACGAGGTTTATTGTTTTCCGCTAATAATGGCATTCCATAAAAATGTAAGGCCATTAATATTTCTTCAAAAAATATATCTGCAGTTTGCGGTCTAGCTATGTATTCTAAAAAAAAACTATGAGAAGGCGCATCCTCTAAATTAAACTTTGTTAATCCATGAAATGATCCATTTGATCCTTTTCCATCGACTGTACCTGAAATATCATAACTATCACATCCAAAAGCTCCAATGTGTTCATTACCAGGATATTTTCCTCCGTTTTTAAGTATCACTTGATTTTGCATATGTTTAGGTGGAACCCATGAAACAAAAAATCTTCCATTTTTATGAGGAGCAAAGAGAACTTTAGTGTCTTTTATTCCATTTTCCCACATAAAACTTCCTTGTGTAATATTTGCTAGATTATTTAAATTCTCATTATGATCAACTTGTTCATATATTTTAATCAAATTAAATAAAGATTCTTTAGTTTCATCTCTAAAAGCATGTTTTTCTGTTCGGGGAAATTGACGATAATATTCATTCAATCCATCTTGATCCTCTTTTAAACCATCTACTTCATTTTGCCAATGCTCTAATACACCTACAGATATTGGATATCCATCTATCCCCATAACTGTGTTTTCAGGATTATCAAATACAGGTTGTCCATATATATCAATAAATCCTTCATAATTCCATTCCATTGGAATGAATAAAGAATATAAACCTTCTTTAGTTTGACCATTTTTGTTTCTATTTAAACAATTAGATCCGGCATAAATATCTTTAAAATTTTGACCTCCTTTATCTAAAGCATTGCTTGTAGATCCCATCATACATTTCCCTACAATTCTTCTACCTAATCTTAAACAAGTTTTAGTTACTTTCCAGTTATTTTTAATATTATCTGGTCTCTCCCATTTACCACTTTCATCATGTGCTAATAATTTTAATTTTTCACCATCATAACTATTATCTCCAGTATTTTTCCAATCTATAGTAGTATCTAAACCTTCTAATTCTCTAAGCTCGACATTTGCTTCCAATTTTCTACGTGTAAGTTTAGATGCTGGAACTCTATATGCCAATTCGGTTTTAGGGCGATCCATACCGTCCTGGATGGGTTTGAAGAAGAATGGATAGTTAACCGAGATTGGTACAACTTTGTCTGTAAACATTTTTTTAGCATCTGCACCAGACTTAGATAAAATCCCATATCTGCTGTCGGATGATATGGTTGCTTGATTAACCAATTCAGCTGATGACATGAAGGAAAATCCTGATCGTCTGTTTTTAAGGTAACACATCCCATAACACCTAACATCTGCTTTGCAGGCTTCCCAAAAGATATAAAACAATCTATTGGATTCTCTATAATCTGGCGCTCCAATATCGATTTTTGACCACTGCAAGTACATGTAATGAGTACCAGTAATATAAGTAGGTTTGCCATTATTGTAAAACCAAAACCCTTCCTCTCTTCTTTTAAATTCTTCATCAATATAATCCCACCATTTTTCTCTAAATTCTTCTGGGTATTTTTCCCAATCAAATCTACTCTTTATTCTTTTAAGTTCTTTAGGGTATTCAAATTGCTCCCAAAATTGATCTTCTTTATTATCACTTCTTTTATATATTGATTCTTCTTTAGGTAAAGCAATACGAAGATTTTGTATTTCTATAATCTGACCAATTTTTCCCGTTTTACTTATTACTATAAAGTCATATTCAGAATTATAACCATACACCCATTTTTTTAATCTATTGTGCTTAGATAAAATTTTAGGATTTATTATCTCTTCTATTTCTAATTCCTTGCAAAGAGTTTGTTTATATTTCATTTAATTCTCCCTTCTGGAAATCCCTGAAAAGCCTTTTTAGGTTTTTCTATTTCTTTTTTAGGATTATCTTTTTCATTTAACATATCTTCCTCTGTTTCTATTCGTTGAAGAATTTCAAATGCATCAAATATCGCTAGTTTCTTTGTTGCGGCAGCATTTTTTAGACGATCTGCAGACACATCCTCCCCTGTGTCTACAATTTCTTCTTTTGCTACTTTTATCAGTTCGTTCACTGCTAAATGCCCAGCTTGGATTATATTTTTCTTTGTTTCCTTCGTGTTCATGTTTTATAATAATATCTCTAGATTTCATACAATATAATAATTCATTTTCTATTATAAATTCAAATTCTCTTTCTGGTTTAAATGAGATTAAATCTCCTTCAAAAACTCCCCATTGATTTAAAAGCTTATTGTCATATTTAATAATTCCACTTTGTTTAATAGTCTTATCACTAGATATTTTATCTTTATTTTTTATAGGATTTACAAAACATCTATCTCCAAAACATTTCCATTTTTTATCATAGTACAAATAAATTTGATCTCCACTACAAAAATATAAGTCTTCATTAAAGTAAGATCTACTATTTCTTTCTTTGCCTTTAACATCATACCATCTTCTAAATATATTGTGATGTACTATAATTTTATCTCCGGGATTAATTGGTTGATCTAGTGCTAAAGGAACACTAACAACTACAGCTTCTTTGCTTATGGCTTGAAAATTTTCAATACTAGTGTTTATAATAAGATTTTTGTCCCCTATTTTTTTTAAGTTATTATATCTTTTATCAATAGGTTTTATAATGAAATCATATAAACTATTCATTATATTCTAAATCAAATTCTACGGCAATTGCCATATTAGAATTAAATTTTTTCCAAGGTAAAACTTCATCTTCTTTTATTATATAAATATTATATGAATTATCGTCTTCATCAAATATTATATCAGATATATTATGTCCTCCATAAACTCCTTGACCTACAGAATAATGCATTGCTTCATTTTTGTAATCAGATCCAATACTTATTTTTCGTATTTTATTAAGCATTTTCTACAACATTTAAAGTAGGTTGTTCTTTTTCAATTGGTTTATATTCCCCAGTATTTACATTTATATTTACACTACCATATTCCTTTTCTAATTCTGCTTTGTATTCATCTATAGTTTGACTTAAAGTACTAATTTGATGAAGTAAATTGTGTTTTTGTGTTTCTAAAAAACCTACATTAGAAAATAAGCTATTTATTTCTTGTTGTTGATCTTGTATCGTTTTTAATTGTTCTTCTTTAATTTTCATTTAATTAAATTTATTGTTTGTTTGTTTTGTTCTAGTTCTGGTCATTTAGACCTGTCTACCTAGTGTAGTTTGATAAGTTTGTATTGCGTTATATAAATCTAAGTGTTCAGTTCCATTAAGACGAGGACCTATAACTCCGAAAGCTAGTTCTCTATCACTGAACATATCTGCGGTGCCTGTATCATTACGAGCTCCTAAATAAAAATTATAATCTATTAATATCCCAGTCCACAAAGGATCAGTATTGGTGGGTAGAAGAGATAAACCTGTTTGGTAACAATCTAAAATGAAAGTAGTTCCTCGGGTGAGTGCAATAAATCCATCCGTCGCAATTGTGTCAAACATTTTGTTGAAAGGATCTCTTCCATAAAAAAAAGTATCTGTAGTGCTATATGGTCTAATATATATGTTAACAAAATCACTACACCCTATATCTACCCCATCAGTAGTGTTAGCAGTACGAGAATATATCCCTATTGTTCCTGAAGTATAAAATAGCAAGTCTACATTAGGATTGAAATGAGTGTCAGCAAATCCAGTTGTTCCATCAGGCGTCATTCCAGTTGCCGCATGTGTCCATCCACCACTGAAAGTAAGTCTAAAAGAAGTGTCAAGATCTTGTGGATCTTTTAAATTATATTTATGAGTGGTTGCAGTTCCTCCTACTA
>Ga0208299_1001027_pt1 | contig 22200 bp, 35 predicted proteins | sample 15_taG_FD_184089 | JGI IMG/M metagenome (GOLD analysis project Ga0208299, IMG submission 184089) | Marine viral communities from the Subarctic Pacific Ocean - 15_ETSP_OMZ_AT15312 metaG (SPAdes) (version 2) | ecosystem: Environmental > Aquatic > Marine > Oceanic | place: Pacific Ocean | collected...
GCGATTGATTTTGACAGCAAAACGCTTGAAAGCATTTTGCATGACATGAAAGAACTAGAGCCAATGCCTTGCGACTGTTGCAAGACCACCACAACCGCCCCAATTTCGCATAAGGCGTTGTGCAATCCAGAGTTCGGCGCAAAGGCAGACCCCATTGACCGAGGCAACTTGGAGCATGATGAACTGCTGAGAAAGAACCGCGAAGCGATGGCAAAAGTGGAGTTGGAATTGAGACAGATATTCGACCAACAACTGTCGGTGCTTGTTGAGTCAGGTCTTGACTTAGAGAAAGCAATCAGAGAAGGCAGCGTGGGATTGCAGGAAACGCTTGGCGACTTTGTTGAAGATGTCGTCCAGCAGTCTGGCAAAGAAGCATTTGCGGAACTTGGACTTGACGCGGTTAGTTTTTCGATGCAGAGCGAGCAATTGCAGCAATTCGTCAGGACGTACACCATTCGTTTGCAACGAGGGTTGCAAAACACGACGTATGACCAACTTTCAAAAATCATCGGTCGTGGAGCGGTCGAAGGATTAAGCACCGAGGAAGTCTCACAACGGATTCTCGACTTGACAGGTGGCGAAGTCACAGCAGCGAGGGCAAGCATGATTGCAAGGACTGAAATTGCAACACTGCACGAAGAGTCTCGCTTACAAGCGTGGGAACAATCAGGACTTGTCAGGGGGAAACAATGGGTACTTGCTGCGAGTGCTTGCGGCTTTTGCACGGCACTATCTCTCAAGTATCCAGACCCTATAGAGTTGACTCAAAATTTCTATTCGCTTGGCGACACGGCAAAAAGTACAAGCGGGGAAACAATGAACATTAATTATCGAAATATCAGCACGGCACCGCTGCACCCGAATTGCAGATGTGGCACTATTGAAGTTATGGTGGACGAACCAAATGAATGAAGAAAAATATGGATTGAAAGACAGCACACGGATTGAAATGCGTGACTACACGGCGAGCAAGATGGACGCGAATTTGCCAGACCGTTCGTGCTTGAGTTACATTACCACTAATACCGTTGATGAGGAAGGCGAGGCGGTTCTTCCTGCTGGAATCCAAGCCAGCCGCTTTGTCAAGACGGGGACGGTTTTTTTCAACCATAATTACGAAGACCCTGTTGCTGTTTGCAAATGGATCAAGCCGACAGACAATGGATTGATGGCATTGACAGAATTTCCCGAACGCCCCGAAGGTCACGAAGGCGAATGGCGACCCGACACAGTTCTCGCGCTGGTTGCGGGTGGACTTTGCAAAGGTATCTCGATTGGCTTCGGCTATCTTGAAACACGCAATCCAACTGAAAAAGATAAGTCCACGTTCCCAACAACAGGAAACGAATTGAAGCGAGTTGTCAGCAAATCGCGACTTTTGGAGTATTCGTTTGCGCCGCTTCCTATGAACGAAGATGCCGTGATTGTAGCCCACCGCAAAGGTTTGTTGACGGCTGATGGACGAATCAACTATGAGAAAATAGAGCAATCGGGGTCACTGCAACTCAGGACGGGCGGCGCATTGACGCTGGAAACAAAAGAAAAGGTGAGATTGAAAACATATTCAGCCGCCGACCTTGCAAGGATTGAGATTGACAGATTGCGCGGTCGAGTGTATAAATAACAAGTAAGAGTACGCAATGAGATGGTTGCGGCGAGTCGGTGCGAATAGCGAGCCGAATGCTGAAACTCAAATCGTGGGGCGTTTGTGATAACGAAACAAATGTAATTGAGGGTTCAGAAAATGAAAACCAAAATGACAAAAGCCGCATTGTTGCACCAAGTACGCAACTTGACGGCGAACCAATGCCGACAACTCGGCGTTGCAAAAGCGTTTGACGGCGCACCAGCATTGAAAGCCGTGACGGCTTGGCTTGGCGACAGTCAACTATACGGTGAAGATGGCTCGGCACTTGATGTTGAAGCAATTTTCGCAGAGGGCGACCCCGCCGAAGTGGTACTCCACAGCGGCTTGGCTGCAACTGAAGAAGAAGCGGCAGAAGAAGTGACCGAAGAAATTGCAGCGGATGTTGCAGCGGAAGCACCAGCGCAAACGCTGGCAATGCGTTCCATTATTCGTGAAGAACTTGCGAATCAAAAGTCACAACGCCGTGGACTTCCTGCATCTAACGTGCGTGTTACCTCTACACGCAAAAAATCCGACCACTTCGATACGGCTGAAGATCAATACCTCGCAGGGCAATGGCTCGGAGCGAAAGTTCTAAAGCGTCCGAGTGCAATCAAATGGTGGAACAACAACGCTCCATCAGGATTGAAAGCACAAAGCGAAGGCACCAACAGTGCTGGCGGGTTCTTAGTTCCCGATCCGCTTGAAGCGGCAATCGTGGACGTGAGAAGGAACTATGGAATTGCAAGAGCAATCTCACAGGTGTATCCTATGACCGCCGACACTTTGAACGTGCCAAAATTAACAAGTGGCTCAACAGTTTATGTCAACGGCGAATCGACAGCAATCACGGAGAGTTCCGCAGTTTGGGCAAACGTAGGGCTTACTTGCGCCAAGCGTGGTTGTCTGATGAAGTGGAGCGCTGAGTTAGGCGCAGACGCTTTGTTTTCAATGGCGGAAGTTTTGACCGATTATATGGGTCGCGCTCTTGGAATCGAAGAAGATAATTGCCTAATCAACGGCGACGGAAGTTCAGGCATGGGTTCAGTGACAGGTCTTGACGACACGGGTCACGTTGCAGTTTCAGGTGCTGGCTCGACATGGGGCGACCTTACGCTCGCAAATCTTGTCACGACGGCTGGTACTTTGCCAGACCGCTTCCACCAAAACGCACAGTGGATTATGTCACGACAGTTCTACACTCAAGTAGTGTTGCGAGTAATTGCAGCGGCTGGCGGGAATACAATTGACTCGCTCGGCGTGGGTTCGACGGGTGGTTCGACGACGGGCGCACAATTGCTTGGATATCCAATCCAATTCAGTGACTCCGCACCGATAGCGACCGCAACATCGACTGAGAATTGCTGGTTTGGCGATTTTAAGTACGGCGTTGTATTCGGCGACCGTTCTGGTATCGAAATTGCAACAAGTGAACACGTCAACTTTGCAGAGGATCAAATCAACATTCGTGCGACTTCACGCTACGACATACAAGTCGTGACCGAATCCGACGGCGATGCTGATGCCTATGTGTCTTTGAATACGACTTCATAATCGCAAAAGCGATTTTTGGCGGGTGGTGCTTTCATCGCCCCCCATCGCGCAGATTTGGGGGGGCTACCTTTCGGGGTAGCCCGCCCTTAGCGACGCAAGGAAAAAGAGAATGGCAATTTCAACAACTGCAATCTTGACTCTTTCGGAAACCAAAAGATATCTGCAACTTGGGTCAACCACCGAGTATGACAGATTCTTGGTTGACTTGATTGACATAGCCACCAGCAAGATGGAGACTTTCTGCCAGCGCACGTTTGTCGAAACTTCGCACAGAAAATGGCTGGACGGTACAGGTGTTGACGTGATGTTTTTGCCTGATACTCCCGTGACTTCGTTGACGAGGTTGGGATGGGAAAGAAAAAAGGCAATCACCGTTGACGCTTCAACTTCGTCGGATATTCGGGCGACGGTCGAAGTGCAAGACAATGCTGTCGTGTTAAAGCGGTGGGACTCGGCTGGCTCGGCAACTACGACCACGCTCGCTTTTGCCGATTATCTCACTTCGGCACTGATGGCGACAGCCATTGATGGAACAACGGGGTGGAGCGCAACATCGAACGCGACGACCCTGAGTGATGATTTTATGAGGCAGGGTGGGCAAGACGCAAAGGATTCCAGCGCACAAATCAACTTCATTGACGATACTTCCGCAGAATTTCGGCTTGACGAAGCAAGCGGCAAAGTTGCCATGTTTGCTTCGACGGATATTGGCGATTGGTATCCATACAATTTTGACTCTCTTACTTTTCCCGAAGGAAATGGAAACATCTATGTCGAGTACACGGCTGGCTATACTCTGGAGGCGATGCCAGCAGCAGTCAAACAAGTGTGCATGGAGTTAGTTGCGGCGGCATATAGCGCGGGGCGACATGACCCCACGGTTGCGAGCGAATCGCTTGACGCATATTCTTATTCCACACGCAACGCCACAGAATTGCGAGATGACCACGAAAGAAAAATGCAACCATACCGAAGGGCTGCTGAATGAGCATAAGAGGAATCATTGACACTTGGGGTCACAACGTGACAATCCAAACTGTTACGGATACCGTAGATGCTGGCGGCTCGCCACTTCGTACTTTCGCCAACTCTCAGCGCGACGTGCGTTGTCTGATAGTTAGCAAGGGTACGCCAGAGACGGTCGTTGGCGGAAGACCCGTCAACCAAATGTCTGCGACGGGATACTTCCCACCGACAATTTCGATTGAATCAAACGATCGCGTTATTTGGGTTGATGGTTCAACCACACGAACTTTCGAGGTGGTTGCAAAGCGCGAGCCGCTTGGCTTGAAATCCCCGAACCATCTCGCGCGGAAAATCGTGGACTTGGAGCAAGTCGAATGAGCGTGACTGTCCAAATGAATTTCGACGGTTTTCAGCGGCAATTTGAAATTGAAGTTGCTGCGATGGTCTATCAGCAATCGAGGATTTTTCGAGGGGAAATGTCAAAACTTTTGTTGACTTCGGGAAAATCCCCACCACCGTCAGCAGCGGGGCAAGTTCCGCACAACTTGACAGGGAATTTGGGGCGGTCATGGAAGTCGTCTAAATCAAGGCGTGACGGAAAAGCATACAAGTCGTCGGTTTTCACTAACGTTGTATATGCTGCTGCGCTGCAATTTGGCTATACGCCTCGCGGTCTTGCGCCTCGACCGTATGTCACCAAAGCAATTGAAAAAGCAAGTCCACGAATGGAAAGAAGTATCAATGTACCAGCGATGGTTGCGAGGGCGGCAGCGAGGTCGGTAGTCTAATGTCACAGGCAATCAACACGGCTATCTATACAAAACTAACCGCCGACCAATCGGCGGGTACTTTATACGCGGCAGTTGGCGGCAGGATTTTCGAGAACGAGGGGCAAGACGACTCCGCGCTCCCGCTGCTGGTGTACGAAGTGACCAGCGCCGAAACGTCGAACGTCATGGACGGCAAAGAAATAATCCGAGCGAACGTGACTTTCACGCTGTTCGGTCACAAGCGACTTGGTAACGCTGCGCTTGGCACGATAGAAGGAAAATTATACACCTTGCTCAACGGCGAAGGCATCACGACACACGGATATGACCGAGGTGTTGTGATTGCAACGAGTCGAGACGTGCGACAAAATTTTGAAGATGTGCTATCATCTCAATCGGTATACAGACTAGAAGCCACCTCAACTTAATAATTCGGAGATAAAAAAATGGCAGAAGTAAGATATGTAGGAAATGATGGGTCGTTCTCAGGTTTTGGCACGAACGCCCATGACTTTATATGCACAGCGTGGTCGTTGACCGCCAGCCGCGTCGTCTCGGACGTGACGGGCTACGGTGACACGGCTCGCGGCAAGCGGGGCGGAATCCCTGAATACACAGGTTCAGCGTCGGGATATATGAGTGGCGGTGCTGGTAACACCGCGCCAAACATCGGCGCAAGCGATACGGCTGGACGAAGCGGCACCAACTTGTTGACGGCTCAGAGCAACGTGTCATACTCGTTGGTTGTGTCCTCGGAAGATGGCGACTCAAAACTCGAGGGAGATTGTGTTATCTCGAACGTCAGCATATCGTCAACAAAAACAGGCGACGCGACAATCAGTTTCGACTTCGCTTGTGACGGCGCACCGAAAGAGACTTGGGACGTAGCCTAAATCACGGAACGAAAAAATGAAACGCAAACGAATCCCCGTTCCGCTGCAAGGCGGAAAGACAGCATGGTTGGACAGGTTGACACCTCGCATGATTATTGAAATATCAGATGATATGTGGCACGACCGACGGCAGCGAATGATTGACAACTTCAACGCTGCTGAAATATCGTCGTCCGACCGCGTTGCTGCTTTGGCGTCTTTCGACGAGGAGCGTGGCAAGTATTCGTACATTCTGCGCCACGCTTGCACGGTCAATGGAGCGTATGACATTTTGAAAAAAGCATCGGAGTCAAAATCGGCAGAAAACGCCACAGACTTGGTGAACACTTGCGCTCTGGATACACAATCAGCCGTGGTCGTTGCTTGTCAATTGGTCGGCTACGATGATTCGGACGAAACGGAGAGCGAAAATTCGGCAAAAAAAAACGCCGAGAACAGCGACCACAGTGGTTGAAAGAAGCGGCGACCGTGGCGCACATATTCCCCGCCTTTGGCGATCCGCTTGATTTGCCGATAGACGTGTTTTATGGGCTGCGGAGTCGGGTGGGAGCAGTGGTTCGCATGACAAGTGGCGAGCCGATGAGTGACAGGGAACTAGTCGAGGATATGACGGTGGAACTAGAATAATGGCAGCCAACGAAGTAGCAAAAATATCAGTCGGCATTGAGGCGAAGGTGGACAACCTTGCCAACGACTTGCAGTCTGCGGAAAAAGTTGTCAGAACAGGCGCAAAGAATATCGAAAATACCGTCGAACGTGCCTCGCAGAAAATTGAGAGGTCATGGACAGAGGCATTTTCAAAAATGGGCTTCATACAGCAAGTCGCCTCGATTGCCATGCAAGCGTTCAAGGCGGTTGAAGGTGTGGTCAAGGCACTTGGCGACGAGTCTCTCAACGCCTCGCAGAAAATAACAGGGTCGCTGGACGCAATCGAACAAGCGAACGTGCCTGTCCTTTCGCAATTTTTGTCGATGGGTCGGGGAATCCACGAAATGATCACGGGCGAGGCGGCTCTTGAGGCGCAAATTTCACGAACCAATGCACAGTACGCAAAGAGAGCGCAAGAGCAAGCGGCAGAGTCAAACGCTCGGCGCGAAATATCAGCCGCCATATCTAGTCAACTTGCGGAACAGGAACGGTACAACGAACTGCAAGAGAAGTCGACCGAAGAGGCGAAGTTGAGAATGAAGCAGGTGCGGGAGATGGGCGAACTTGAAGCGTCGCTCAATAAAAAACTGCGCGAGATGAAGAAGGGGATGACAGAGGAACGCATTGCCAGCGAAAGGGAAACCATTGCCAGATTGTTGCAAGAAAAGCAAGAGCAGTATGACAGAGAACTTGAGTCGGCGCGGAAACGTGACGAGGCACTTGCACAGAGCAATCAGGACAGATTGAATAATGAGAATAAAGCCGCCGAAAAAGCCGAAGAAACAAAAAGAAAACTAGCCGAAGATGCGGCAAAAGCGGTTGCAGACAAGACCAGCAGTTTGCAACACCAACTGCGGCAAGCGGAATTGCGTGGACAAGGCGAAATAGAGCAAGCCGCCATTGAAGCAATCGAACATCGTTTTGAAAAAATGCGGCAAAGCGTTCGTTCGCTAGGGGCGGCAAACATAACGCCCGAAACAACCGAGGAAGAGCGCAAGACCAAAAAAGCCGCAACCGAAGAACAAGTGAGAATGATTGACAGGTTGCAAGAACTTGAGGTATCCGCAGCCACCGCCAAAAAACTCGAAAAAGTTATAGGAACGGCAGAGAAGCAAGAGGCGGGTGGAACTGCAACGCTGTCCACAGCGATCGGCGGCTTCATGGTTGCAACGGGAACAAGTCCAGAGTTGCGAGAAAGCAAAAAACAAACAACGCTGCTTGAGCAAATCGGAGAAAACACGACACCGAAGCAGGGGGGCGCAGTGATAATCGCTGCGGCTTGAACATGGCAATTGTAGTCAATGAAGTCCACGGCAAGAGCGAAGCGGGAGCAATCGGCGCAGACGGTTCACGCACAGTCACGCGCCAATTTCACGTGTACGACGACGCCGCAGCCGTCACGCTCGACGATGCGCTGGCTGCCGCTGGCTTGCCGAGTGAGCCGAGCGAGGGAAGTGCTGGCGATACCGTCTCAACATCTGGTGGAAATTTTTACTATTGGGGGTCGCGCAGTTTTCAAAGGGTATTGGGACACGACGACCAATGGATATTGTCCTATGAATATATCGCGTCGGTCTCGCAACCATCGGGCGGCGTAGAAATTGAAAAAAGCGGCGGCGTTCGCAGTGTCACCCGTGGCGCATACCGAAGAAATCCAACTCCGCCAGACCCGAACGAAGTTACTGGGACTATGGAAGATATCGGCGGCGAACCAATTGACTCAGGCGGCGTGAAAACTTCCTTTGTCCACCCGCAAGCGACGTTGACTATTAGGACGTTTTCAGCAATTGAGCCACAGATAGGAGACTTTGAAGATAAGGTCGGCAAGCGCAATAACGCGGGGTATCAGGGCGGTTCGCAAGGGGCGGTTCTTTTTGTTGGCGCAAGGTTTTCAAAAAATACTTCAATCAATATGTGGGTCACTGAATATGAGTTTGCTTTTGACAGTCGGACGTACCACGCAGACCAAGTCGCCAAAACGGGAGCGCAGGGCGAAGTTGTAACAGCACCAATTGGCGATAATACAAATGGGTCAACCGCTGCCGTTCACGTCTATTGGGTGCAACCGTTCGAGACTGCGGATTTTTCGAGTCTGCCATGAGTGATTACAAAATACCATTAATCAACAAGATGCAGTTCGGCGTTATTGACGAAAAGTTTGTCAATTCTGCAACACGATTAGCAAACGACTTCGCGGACTTGAAACCGCAACTCGATAGTATGATGAGTTTTGATGAGCGCGGGTTTTTGAAAAAACCGATTCTTGCAAAAATCAAAGACTTTGAAGTCGTAACCGAAGTGGACATTGAGTTTGCCAGCGGATCGCAGCGACCTGTCGAAGTTGCGTGGAAATACAAATGGGACAAGGTAAGTATCGTGAAGGGATCAGAAATTATTGCGGGCGAGGGCGGCGAGGGGCACCCACTCGACGAGTACACCAACTCAGACGCAGCGGAAGAATTGCACGGCGCGGGTCAAGGGCTAGCGTACAACATTGCAGAAATGGCAAACGCCGAACTTGCTCCAATTGTCTTTGGGGTCGACATGGAAACAAGCGCATATCCGCAGGGGTTCAGACCGCAGCCAGCCGACGTTGGGACTTATGTACTTTTGAGTCCTCACTATTGCGACGAGGACGGGTTTTTCTTTTACACTTTTGACAGGCAAGGAGTCCATGACGGCGCGTGTAGTAATTTGCCTGCGCCCCCTATGGGATAGCGAAAATGGCAGGAACAAGAAGTCAAGCAGGGGATTGCTGTTGCAAGCCGCGTCAATGCGGACTGTGTTCGTCGTCACGACCAAAAAGCCACGAACTTGGCACATACTTCGGCGGCGGCGAATATCACTTAGAAGAGAGCCATATTTTTTGTCTGGACGAGGAAACCGAGGTGGCTTGGAATACCGAGCCACTGAATAGTGACGACTACGGCGCAGACTGTCCAGATGTTGAGGTGATGCAAATATGCCTTGACGCATGGAGTCTTACTCCGTACCACACTTGCTTTTCGTATAATAGCAACTGCAGCGGCGATGAGTACCAATGTTACAATTATGGCGGAACGCCCCAGCAGAAAATAAAGAAAGAGTTTTTGATTTGGCGCAATGAGGAAAATCCCTGCCGTTGGAGTACGGATGGCTGGATAGTGATTGACCCCGTTGAAGATATGCACTCCACACCGAAATCTTGTGGACACCCATGTTGTTGCGGAGATACGGGGCATTGGGGACAATTCGATTCCGACGTGATAACGAACGGCATGAAAATATGGGCAGAGGTTCGCGCCACGCCGTTTTGTATTGGCGAGGATTATTCTGCCGACCCGACCGACCCCTTCGATTTGCAGAGCAACGCCGCGTATGTCTGGAACTTGGGCTATCCAGAGGGAACTTGTGGGCGACTTATCGAACTTAAAATAAAATTTCACTACATGGACAGCGACGGCAGCCCTGGCGGAAACCTGTTGAGAAATGTTACAGGAAAGCGCGGGTATCCCACGCAGGACTATGAATTGTACGACTATCGCGGTGGAACAAAATGGAGTGCTTGGTTTTTCCCATCTTGTGGCTGCTTGCCATATTGCTACGACGATTGGGAGTGCGAAGAATGCGGAGAGACGACTTGCTTTTCTGAGGAAGATTTGCCACCCGCTTCGGTTGATGCCCTGAGTCGAGACAGATTGTGCAACGCTAAAGACTGCGGAACTCATGGTTGTTGCGTTCGACACTTAGAATTGAACGGTACTGCACTTGGAATTGAACGGTGCCTCGAATGCTACCGTCCTAGCGACTACAACGAACAGGTCGACACCGATCTTCGCCGACCGCCGTGGCAGACTTTCACGACTTGCGGGGGCGCGAATATACTTTCAGGATCAACGGACGAGTGTGGGCGCGGGGCGACGTGGTCAAAAACGGGCGACTCGTCGCTTTTTGCGACTCTTGTTATCAATAGCAGCAACGGCGGCGTGCACCCGTCAGAGTTGTGTGACATTCCGCACCCCGCGGTCTGCTGCGGTTCGTTAGATGGCGCGGGGTGCCGTGACACTATGAACGAGCCATACGATACTTGCTGGTGGACGTACGGATACAACGCCAATATCGCACCGCTTGAAAGACCGTGGAATGTGGGAATGGGTTGCAATTGGAGGATTGTGCCAACATGAAAAAAACGCCACTAGAAAAACAAGAGATAGTGAAGTGTACCCATTGGCGGGATTGCGGAGTTGACAACGGCGGCTGTTGCGCTTTGAATAAGTTTCCCCGCCCATCGTTGGCAGTTTGCTTGCGATTCTGCGACGAAAAGTTTGATAAGCCGCAAGGATTCGGCGATTCGCTTGCGAAAACTATCGAGGTTTTTTCTCGCGGCAAAATCAAACCAAAGAAGGGTGGCGGCTGCGGATGCGAAAAACGCCGCAAGAAATTGAACAATCTGCTACCCTACAAAAAAAACAAGCCAAACAAAAAAAAATAATCGGAGAGCAATACAATGGCAACAACAACGTGGACAGGAACGACAAATTCGGATTGGGACACGGCAACAAATTGGAGTTCAGGCAGCGTCCCAACTTCTTCAGACACCGCCATCATTGATGGCGACGTTGACATCACAGGCGGCGAACCATCGAACGAGGAAGTCGAGCGGGTATATGTTGCGTACACCTACACGGGATCGCTTGGTTCAAGTGGCACCCCGCTGGAGCTGGACGTCGCGCAATTCAGTTATGACAGCAGCACGTCGAGTGCCGTGTCGTACGTCCACTTGTTGGGCGTAGCCAACGCAACGCCCGACGTTGTGATTGCAGGATCCAAAACGAGCGAGGCGTTGTATTTGAGTGGCGACATTGACAGACTCACGGTCGAGTCGGGATTTGCGGGGACACTTGTACTTGGCAACAGTGCGAGTTTTCAAGCCGCGCCAAAGGATGTCATCATGCTGGCTTCAAATGGGACAATAGCCGCGACGAATAGCGGAAATTATGCGTGGGTATCGAGCGCGACTATATTGATGACGGCAGGAACAATCTCCATTTCAGAAAACTTCGGAGCAAGTTCAAGCGTGATTATGAGCGGGGGGACAATTAGTGTTACCGATTGGACGAAGGTAACAGGTGACTCTTTGACAATGTTGGGTGGCACTTGTAATTGGGGCGCTGGCGCAAAGTCTTTTTCTGCTTCAGAAGTCAACACGATTGTCACGCTCAATATGGTCGGTGGGACTTTTTCGCTTGCCAATAATGCAAATGGGTATGTGGGATTTGACAACATTTTCCAATACGGCGGAGCAATTGACATGGAAGCGTCGTATGCGAATGTGGAAATTAATACGACGTATGAGAGATTTGGCGGAACTTACACGCCGCCGAAACAATCGACAATCAGCACGTCGGCACTTTAAGAGATATCTTTTCGAGGGGTAGTGGATGGCAAAACGGACGACGAAGTGGGCGAGGTTTGCAGCGATCAGTTGTACACATTGCCCATATCAGAGCGAGCCAGCACTTGAACGGCTGCTTACCGAGTTGCGTAGCCGAAAAAACTTGACGCACCTTGTACATCTCGGCGACGTCATCGAAGGTGATGCCAGCAGTGTCCACGCTAGCGATCCCGCAGGTCATACGTTATATGACGAGTACGTTGTGGCTGCGGATATGCTTCGCAGGATTCGGGAAGCGTTGCCAGCCGACTGCGCTCTGATTGCGCTTGACGGAAATCACGATGACAACGTACAGCGACAAGACCCAAGACGTATTGACTACGCTTTGCGCGATCTCTGCAATCCGCGAAAAATGGAAGGCGTCCGAGACGAATACAAATTGTGGCGACGGATTCCGTACTTGCACGGCAAGGCGGGAACGTACTGCCTCGGCAATGTGATTTTCGCGCACGGGTTTGCTGCGGGTGCAAACTCCGACGAGTTGGAAAGTATCCAATTGGCGATGAGCGCACATGGAAAACTTGTCAATCAGTTGGTGATCCGTGGACACACGCACAGACCCGTTCCACCAACGCAAGCGAAGCGGAGCGCAAGAATCAAGTTGCCTCTGTGGTACGCGAACGCTGGATATATGGCTTTTGAAAATCGGCAAAGTTACACGAACAGATTTTCGATTGACCAATGGGGAAGGGCTGCCATTTTCGGAGAATGCCAAATGTCGAGAGTCGGGCGCATGGGTGCGGATTCTTGGCGAGCGCAACTCGTTCCGCTTGACGATTGAAAACTTTTTTCTGTTGAACAAAATGCGCGATAGCGTTTCAGCAATAAAGAAAAGTTGAACAAAAGCAAACTAAAAAACAGCAAAAACAACACGTCTGAAAAAGTTGAAAAAACTTTATGCTGCGTTTTTGATTGACAGTCGAAACTTTTTCGAGCATTTTGATCGCGTTTGCAAAAATCAAAAATAAAATTCGGAAAGCAAAAGCGCGTTCTGGTAAAATGCACATATCGAGATAGTTTTTGATTCTCGGTGCGCTCTTTGGAAATCGAATATGTGTCGTTCACGAAAGGAATACTTTTATGAAAAAACAAAAACTTCAAGCAGGATTGTATATGTATGGAGATTACAGAATCGAAAAAGAATGGATGGGAGATGTCGAAGGAATGAAATCTGTTCGCAGATGGAATGTTTTGAAACTCGACAATAGGGGATGGTGTGTTGTTGAAGATGCACCAAGCTTAAAAGCAGCGATGACATGGGTTGACCGAAAGGAAAGCCAAAAGCGTTATGAAAAGATAATGACCAAGATAGTAGAAAGCAATCCATCCATTCGCCAGATGTTCGTTGACATGGGATACGCTACAAAATAAGAAATCAAAACCGAACGGCACATATTCGATTGCCAAGAATATCACGCTTGTCGGATTCTAAGCCGATTCTAAGCCGATTCTAAGCCGATTCGTCACGCGCTGCGGAATCCGTGCGGAATCCGTGCGGAATAAATGCGGAATAAATGCGGAATAAATGAGTCGAGGGCGGATTGAGGGCGGATTGAGGGCGGATTGAGGGCGAACGCGCCAATTGGCAACAATCGGTGCTTGGCGGATGCCTGAAAACGACCACAACATATTGTGGCTAACAGACAAAACGACCACAACATATTGCGGCTAACACAAACCAAACAAAAAGAGCCAAAAAAACAGCGGCTAGAATACGCCTGTTGCGATCCGTCTCGTTCTCGAGGGGCAATACACGTTAAAAATCCAAACGCTTCAGGCGGCGTCCTGTGGCGATTGTGGCGATATGTATATTTTTGCAACAAAATGGAGACAATTTGTATACTTTTAACACACGAACCGCCGATGAGGTTACTATACAAGTGCTGGCAATGGCGCTGGCTACAATTCTTGAAAGGAATTTTATATGAAAACGGAAATAAAAAAAGGAACCAAAGTGCAATGCCATCGCGGCGATCTGCGGGGACAAGTTGGCACAGTCGCAAGAACCAAAAGCGGAACAGAAATGGTTGTTGAGTTCTTCCTCAACGGTCAAAGCCGAAAAGTAATAGTCAGCAAATCAAATTGGCGCGAGTTGAATCTTAGTCAATGTGGCGAACGCGACGACACCAGAAAAGAATGCGAAGCCAACATTGCACATTTCAGGGCGATGATTCAATCACTCTCCTGCCGAGTTGGCACACTTGAAGAAGATGAGGAGCGCGAAGCCAACCATCATTATTATTGCGGTGAGTTGAAAGCATGGAAAGAAAGACTAGAAAAAATCAACAAGGCAAACGGCGTAAGCAATTCAAACTTCATCAATACAGCAATGTCTTGGGCAGACTAAAGCCGCCGCAAGGCAAAACGAAAGGAATGAATGAAAATGAATAACGAATACGAAAGTCCAATCCAAGCACTGTTGGAATCGCTGCAGTCAGACTTTGCGAACACAGCCAGCCCCAAAGGTTCACTAGAAATTGAACAGTTGGTCGTCGACGGTTTTCTCGCTCACCAACTTCAACAGGAAAAAGAAATAACCGTGCGCGGCGTGCCGCGAAAAGTCTCGGAATTTGAAAAATGAATAGACACAAAAGCAAATACCACTGCAAAATAAAGGAAGGAAAAATCATGAACTATAGACCACGAACCTCGGAAGTTGGAATCTCGCTGCTTGCAACGGCTTGCTTCGCTTGCGTAGGCATAGCGCAGCAGAATCTGGCGGCGTATATTCTCGCCGCTGGTTTTCTTGCGATCGCCATATTTTACTCAATTCTGGAAATGAAGGAACAAAGAAAATGAATAGCAACAAACAACGAATCTTAGCCGCCATACTCGACGACCTATACCACGGCGATATGTACGACATGATGTCATCAATTCTCAATCACTTTCAAGACTGTAATGGTCTAGAGCATATGTGTGCATTAGAGTCGCAAATGGATGGCAACTACAATAACGAATTGCAACGGAAGTGGTTGGAGAACTTTAGTGCCATATGGGAGATGGCAGAGGACGCTGAATGTGGCGCAACACCAACACGACCTATTAGTCCAAAGAAGGAACAAAGAAAATGAAGGAATCGAAATCGAAAACAATGGCAAAGTATGTCACTGCCGTCGTGGTGGAAACAGACGTTGTTGCGTTTGTCTGCTCGGCTCAGGATGTTGCCGCGCTCCGTGCGGCGTTTCGAAGGCAAAAAAAAGAGGGTCAACGGTTGACCTTCAGGACTCAGGGCGACAAGTCGTACGGAATTGTCGCAATGGAATCTCAAGAAAGAAAGGTAAAAAATGGAACAAGTGAAAACGGTATGTCTTGAAATGTCCGAAAGTGAAGCCCTAGTGTTGCTGTTATCGCTGCGGACGCACCTGAAGCAATTGGTAGAATTGATTGGACGGGGCGAAGGGGGCGAAAAACACATTAAGGATTTGTCTGTTCTTATGGGCTTCGCGGGAAGGTTCGGCGTAACCGCCCACGAAGTAGGGTTACTTCACATAAATACGCTCGATGAGTTAGATTACGAAAACGAAAGGAAAGAAAACACATGACCGAGAAAAAAACACAAACCAAAAAGAAGCAAGGCGGCAATCCGCTTGACGTCTCGCTTGCCGAGGCAAGGGCGAAAATATCGCACATTGAACGCGACTCGCGGAATCAGCATTTCAAATTCGACTACGCCAGCGGGGAGAACATGATTGCCGCCGCCCGCAAGGTTCTCGCCGAATGTGGAATCCTCGTCACGCTGGCGGCTGTCGAACATTACGAAGTCGCTGGTCGGTTGATGCAGGGCTGCAAGTTCATTGTGACCCACATAGAATCAGGCGCGAAAAACCAAGATATTTTCTCCTGTCCTGTCGTCGGCGGCGCAGATGACAAGGCATCGTTTGGATGCAACACGGGAATCTGGAAGTATTATCTGCGGGGTCTGTTGATGCTACCGATGGGCGACTTCGACGAGCCGTGTGCAAGGGAAGATGATTTTGATAGGGGCGGGGCAATCAACAAAGTCAAAAATCTCTTTGAGGAAATGCAGCCGTCATGGACGGAAGCCGTCATGAAATGGGTGGACAATGTAGTCCCCGACAAAATGACGAACGAACAATTGCAGACCATTATCGAAAAAGCAGACTCAAAAAAGAAAGAGGAAAAAAATGCTTGAAAAACTCACAATCAGAAAAGTCATACTAACCATGAGCAAGTTGGGTAAGCCGATGGAATCGGGTGTCAACTATATTGTCATCGAGGGCAAGACGGAAAGTGGCGCGTACGAGAGCGATTGGGTAGGCGAGAGCGCGCCGTCAGGAATTATTGACCGATGGTGGAAGTCTGCTGGCTTGGTGCATCGCGGCTGGGAAAACTTCTCGTCAAGTGCAGCGTTTGACTTGATAGGCAAGGAAGTTTTTGTCAAACTTGAGGCGGGAAATTATGGCAATGACATCGTGGACGTTCGCCCTCTGGAATCCAGCGAAGAAAAACCACAAGAAAATCCTGCACCAACGGCTGCCCAAAAGCCGACTATAGTTGATGACGATATACCATTTTGAAAGGACGGCGGGGCGCAGAAATGCGCCTCGTCCACGAAAGGAATACTATGGAAAATCCAGAAAAAGAAAATGTGGCTACTTGCTGCGTATGCAATGAGCCGTACGTGCCAATCAGTTTTTGCCCTTCTTGCAATATGGGGATATGCACAGAGGACGTAGGTTGCCAAGACTACTGTGAGGGCTGCGGGGTTCGGATGTGTACCAATTGCCTCAAGGACTCCAAATGCCCTTTGTGCTTAATTGCCAGCGTGATTGCCAATTGGTATTGGCGAAAGAGTGGTCAAGATGTTTGAAATTTCCAATTGGGAAACTCATTTTGAGATTGCACAAAGTCGAAAATCGGCAGCACGTCACAGGTGGGTCGCTATCCCCAACGACCACGGCGGTCGAGGGTACAAGCGGATTATGCGCGAGGATAATGCGCTGGAGATTTTTGCGGTGTGGATCGTTATGGTTCAACTAGCCAGCCGCGCTCCGAGTCGCGGAGTCCTTGCCGATGAGAAGGGCGAGGCGTACACCGTCGAAGATATGAGTCTGTATACAGACGTCCCCGTCGCTAGTTTTGAGGCGGCAACACCCTTTTTGCTAAAGATAGGATGGCTTTGCTACTGTGATGGCAACGCATTTCCACCACGCTACCACCACGCTACCACCGCAGTAGCAACTACAGTACAGAACAATACAAAACAAAACAATACAAAACAAAACAATACAACAGAATTGAGTATTGAAAGTCAGGAATTTGTCTCATCGCCAGAAAAGTTTGCCGCAAAGAGCGAAGTCGATGCCGCGTGGCTGCGGATTCCGCAACACAGACAGGTGGGCATCGGCAAGTTCCGCACGGCATGGGTGCGGGAAATAACACGAACCGACGTTGACCCTGAGTTTGTCGCCGACCGACTTGAGGCGTATTACAAATCAGATGAGGGGCGGGGCGAGTTCGCCAGACACCCTGTCACGCTTGTCGATGGCGAGTTCTGGCTTGAACACCCGTCGGCTTGGATCAAGAACGGCAACAAGTCCACAGAGTTCTCCGAGTCCGTATTCGACCACGAGAAGATTGTGCGAGAGTTTGGCAAACAATCAGCCGCCAACGCAAGAAAGGTTGAAAAACTCGCCGCCGACGGTCTTAATATTGGTAGAATTGCTTACAAAATCTGGAGCCAGAAAATATGAGAAAACAAGAAAATGAAAAAAGATGCAGAGGGGCATCGTGGCGTTGCGGCTGCATAGCCACGACGACCGTTGAAATAAACGGAAAGACCGTACACTGCTGCGATTGCTGCGAAAAAGAATATACGAAGGAAGTCATACCCGCGATATTGGAAAATGAAAATCCCGCCAACGGAATCGAGTGCGAAGAGTGTGCTGGAAAAAGCACCCCAACTTCGTTTGACGGGATTGTCTCAGTCACGGAAGATGGTGCCCTGAAGCATCTTTGCAAATGTTGCCACGACAAAACCAAGGAATCTACAGAATGAAAAAAGACCAATGGAAACAGTATGAAGTGGTCGTCTCAAGAGAAGGAAGCCTAAAACTTAAAGACGAAAAACTTGTGTGTGAAATGAAAACAGGATACCTACCACTTGACCAAGCCGATTGTTACCAGAGGGAACAGGATGCTTGGAACCACTTGCATAATGCTTTGAAGGTTTTTATAGAATTGGACAAAATGAAACAATACACCGACAACGGTGTTAAGTTGAAACTTGAGTTCAGTTTGCATGGAATGAGTTGGGGGTGGGAAGGAAAACGGGACATAGAAACAAGGTATGAAAAAACACGAAAGGAATACACGAAATGAATTGTGAAATAAATGGAAAGCATTGCGAAATGTGCAAAATAAACATTGCGAGGGTCGAGCCAATTGGCGGAGTGTTCTATCTCTGTGACAATTGCGCCTCAACTCAAGCGATCATTGACTCACCCAAATTCTGCAAAACGAGAGGATGTCAAAACGAGCCGCACGACCACAAGGCGTGGGATAGTGGCGAGTATTGCAGAAAATGTTTTCGCAACATCGAAGAGGGCGCAGACGCGCGGCGTTGTGATGCCCAAGCGAACCGAATTGCTGGACTCAACGACGACGGCAGCATGACGAGATTGTCTGGAGATGGCTGTCCATCTATCATAAAAGACGGCGACGTTGACTATGGAAGGCGGGAATCATGAACGAATTGAAAATTGAAAACGCCACTCATAAGAAAATTATGACAACGACAGAGGATTATGCAGACGTTCTGTACTTTGCTTTTAGATATGCGATGGGGCGCAAGACTTTCGCTCCAGAGTTAGTAGTCAAAAGCATTATCAAAAATTGGGCTATCTTTGAAAAGTTTGAGCGTGATGTTTTTGTCACTGAAATACAGCGGGAGGTGGTATGCGGCGGATACGGTTCAATTGCACAATGGCTGCAATGGAAGAAGATTTTAAGACTCGCAAAGGTTGACGACGAAACCGTCGAGGTTCTGGAAATCAAAGTCATCACAAATGAAAGGAGAAAGGCAAATGAAAATACAGCCCATTGAACCATTACTTTGGCATTGCAACGACCCGAATGCCGCAATTGAAGCCGCAAGGCGACACGCCACGAAAGCCGCAACGAATGCGACAATTGTATTCGCAGCCGTCTTGAGCAATCCAGAGTCAACCGCCGCCGAACTTGGCGAAATAACCAAACTCGGTCACATCGAAACTCAACGCAGACTATCGGACTTGACCCGCAAGGGTAAAATCAGCAAACGACCCGCAAGAAAATGCAGCGTCAAGAATACAAATATGACTACTTGGATAGTTGTGCTGGAATGCAAGCAGCGGAGTATGTGCGGAATGTAATACTCGGCTACAATGCCAGCGCGATTCCTTTCGCCCCTCGACTGTGTTAAATACCTACTTGCACGGTCGAGGGGTTTTCTGTTAGTATCACCAGCATGAGGGTTCGGGTTCATAAGCGCAACAAGTACAACGCCAAGCCAACGGAATACCGTGGCTGGCGGTTTGACTCTCGCGCCGAGGCGACTTTTGCCGCATTGCTCGACCAACGAAAAGACGCAGGACAAGTCGCATATTGGCTACGACAGCCAGCGTTTGATTTGACCGATACCGACAGATATAAAGCAGACTTCTTGGTTGTCGAATCTGATGGAACGATCTACGCCGTTGATGTCAAGGGCATGGAGACTCCCCGTTTCAAGAAGATAAGAAAACTATGGAAAAGGTACGGCGATATGCCACTTCGCATTGTCAAGAACACAACAACGGAAACAATAGAACCATGATACAACCGACAGCCGAAATTGTATGTCTCGTACTAGGAACCACAAGCGGCAGCGGAGCAGCGGCAATTGGATTCGCAGCAATGCAAGAGCAGCAAACTACACTCACCTCTTCGACGCTAGTGCCCCTCGGCATTCTGCTGTCTGGAATTGCGCTATCCGCCTCGCTTGCTTGGAAATCTGCGTCAAACCATACCCGTATGAAAATGAAACTAGAGCAGCACGAAGAACGGATTGCTCGATTGGAAAATGCAAAATGTTGCACAAATCGCAAACGCTGATTGTCTGCACAATTCTCGCTGGCTGCGGTTCGGCAACGCAAAACATTGCTCAATCTGCAAACGCCATCGGCGGAATTGCCTCGACCTCGAAAATGAGGTTTGAGACAATCGCAGACACCGCAATTGTTGGCGAGACAAACGACAAAGATATTCGTCAAATAAACGCCAGCGCAATATCTGGCATTGAGGAACAATCGAAAATACTTTCGCTGGTCGCTGATGTTCATTCCGACTTGACGAAAGTTTCGGATCGGTCGCCGTGGTGGGCGGCGATGCTGAGTAAAATTGCAACCGCCGCCGCAATTATCGGCGTCGCGTTTGTGCTGTGGCAAACAGGGATTGGGTACTTAGTCAAGCGGGTCGTATACTCTCTTGGCTGGTTCATTCCTGCTAGCGTTCGGCGCGACGTTGCGCTTGACTCGAAAAACTTAGATAGTGACGACCCCGCGACGCTGCGGGAATCAATCGCCGCGAAACGTGCTGGAAATCCAGCGTACGATGCGGCTTGGAAACGTAATCGGAGAAAATGAAATGATATATCTTGCAGACTTCTTGGGAAATGTGTGGTGGAGTGTTCTTGTTTTTGTCGGCGGCGGTGCTTGCGCTCTGGCGTTCCGTCCACTACTTAGACGGATATTCAACCGTTGACAGCCGTTGCCGTATATTCTGAGACGATAGCGTCGGCAGCCACAACCGACTCAACTTCATACGTTGACGTGACCGATGCGATGACAGGACTCTCGGCATCGACCAAATACCTTGTAATCGTCCATGCCATTGTCGGCGGGGATAGTGCCGCCAAAACTTTCGGGTGGCAATTGGTTCAGCGCGGCGACGCTTTTTCTGATGTAGTGGCGGCAAATTCTGAAATGATACGCGAGCCGTACAACACCACAAAAAGAAGCGGATACGCTTGGGCTGGAATCATCACCACAGAGTCGACCGACCCCGATGGCGGGTTCGTTTTTCAGCACAAGGCGGTCTCAAGTGGCACGGCGACAACGGAATACGTTACCGTGACAGCAATTGAGTTGACGGAATTGACGGAGGGAAATGACTACTTTGTGACAGAGAACACGTCGGCGGCAACGCATACGACGACCCTCGTTAGCAGGGCATCGCACGAAATCGCTGCGGTATACGCTAAAGACGAAACGTGGATGATTCTCGGCTTCATTGAAATTGACGGCAACAATTCAACCAACTCGTCAGAGATTGTGTTGCGCGAGCAACTTGGAGACGCGGCGGAGACAGACTTATACAACGTGCTGGCGGAATATGAGGATACGACCGACAAGTATCAATTCTTGTTGACATATGCAAAAGCGTATACGGTTGACGAATCAGCAACGTATACCCTGTATTCAAGAGACGACGGCGGAGTTTCGAATCTCAACGAATACAAGGCGTCGACGATTATTGGGTTGCGATTAAGTGCGTTCGAGCAATATGCTATTCATTACACTTCAACGCCAGACTTGGACAATCCTGCAAGTTTCAACGACAGGTTCACGGGGACGATCACGCCAGATACCACGGGGGAAGTCGTGTACTTGTCGACGATGATTGCGAAATTGGTTTCGACAGGGCGGAGCGTTTTTGAACGATTGCAAGTGGACGACGTTAGTGTTCCGAATGCGCTGCTTGAGGCGCAAGAGGCAGCGACCGCATACGACAACACGGACTTATTGCCAATGAACATTGTGACGGCAGAGGCAGCAACGGCAGACACGGGCTATGACTACGCGCTACAATTTAAGGAAACGTATGCGGATGTCGGCGTGAACTCGTCGGCGTTGGTTGCATTCTCCACAGAACTCTCGGCAATTCTGCCGATAACATATTCCGCAGTGGCAAGAGAATCCTTTGTTGCTGGCAATGCAGCCAGCGAGACTTTTCTTGCTGGAAGCGAACAAGGCGAACAAAATGGCTAGTACCACAATTAATGAGAAACTTATATATGAGGGTTCAGCACCCACAACGCTGGCGAGGGTTATCGGGAACGATGGCTCGGCAATTCAACAGTCCGACTATGGCGATATATCTTTTGAGATTTTCAAAGATGCAGACACGACGGCAACAGTCTCTGGAACTTGTACGGTTGCGAGCGTGGTGTTCGACACCTATCAAACAGACTCGCGCTGGACGGTTGACTCGACGGGCTATAATTTCCGCCACAGTACGCTTCTTGCGACATACTTCGCCGATGGC
>Ga0208299_1001029_pt1 | contig 22179 bp, 8 predicted proteins | sample 15_taG_FD_184089 | JGI IMG/M metagenome (GOLD analysis project Ga0208299, IMG submission 184089) | Marine viral communities from the Subarctic Pacific Ocean - 15_ETSP_OMZ_AT15312 metaG (SPAdes) (version 2) | ecosystem: Environmental > Aquatic > Marine > Oceanic | place: Pacific Ocean | collected...
GGCTTTCATTAGTTTGAGCTTGTCTTTTTCAATATCAAGCTGCAATTTAGATACCAAATCTTTCTGAGTTACCCTCTTGTCTTGTAGCTTGTAATATTTCTCTACATGATTGTCGAGCTTTGGGAGATTTAAATCTCCCAGCTTCTTAGCCAACACTTTCTTATTTAAGAGAATTTGATTACATGCAATTTTTACTCTATTTGTATCATCTAGAGTCCGACGCGCGTCCGCAACAAACTGACACTTATCTTGCATTTTGTGGGGACAAGGCATGGATCTTAGAAAATCAGTCTTTCTTTCAATTGTCTTTTTTCTTAGCTCATGCTCTGCTACTTCTTTTTCAATTTCTTGCAGCCTTTTCTGATATTCCATTGCAATTTGTTTTTTAGAATTAACGTCTTCAATATTAAACCCATGCAGGAAATTTTCAATCTTTTGTAAAAGCGATTCTTCACTGCTTAGCACCTCCTGTTTTTTAAGCATATTTGTCTTTATGACAGCCGACTGCTTTTTAATTTTATTAAGCTTCTCTAGCACTTCTTCAATATCAACAATATCTTTCGGGATTGCCGTCAGCTCGGAATTGATCTTATCAATAGATTTCTGAATTTGATTTACTTTTTTTTCAGCGGCTTCTTGCAGTCTTTCTTTGTTCATCAGCTCGACCTGAACTCTTGATAGATCTGTGCTTGATTCTTCTATCTCCTCATCATAGTCTCTATCAGAAAGCTTCCTGATCGCGCCTTGAAGATCGGAAGAGCTTTCCTTTGCAAGTCTAAACTTCTTCTCGAATATTTCCAAATCTAAAAACTTTGCTAAAATTTCTTTTCGGCGGGTTGATCCTTCGTTCAGGTACGACAAGGAATCTAGCTGGCTAGCCATAGAAGTCGTGAGAAAGTCCTCAAGAGTTCCAAAGATTTTTCTAATATTTTTATCAGTAGCCATGCGAGACACGCCGTTTAGAGATGTCTCCTCGCCAGTAGCATTATCAACAAACCAGAAATTTAGATCTGTCTTCGCTTCGTCAGTCTCTTTGCCTTTTAGCTTCTTCTTATACTTTTTGCTCTCCCTCTCAATCTTATATGTCTTTGTGCCAATATCGATCTCTACATAGCCGCGGCAGCGCTCTTCATTTTGGTTGATGATGTTGAAATTTTTACGTTCTTTTTTAGAAGTGGTATTGTAAAGCGTATACAATAGACTATCAATAATGCTTGATTTTCCAGAAAAGTTTTTTCCTAGGATCCCGATGACGCCCTTCATGTTAGAAAAATCAATCGAGTTTGATTCTCCAAAATTGAAGAGGTTGTCCCATTCGAGCTTTTTCAGCGACCAATTAATATTCCTGCGTACGTCTTCTTGCTCCTCGACCACATTATGATATTTGATATTCATGCCTAAAACCATCTTCATCGTATCTTCAGATGGTTGATAGTCCTCTAGATATTCATGGATTAGCCTTTCCTGCACTGCGATGTCGCGGAGGTCCTCCTGTATCAAGCCGTTCATGGAGTTTTCCACGCTTCCACGCATCCCAGCAGAGCGACTAAGGTAAGTGACCACTTCTGGTTTAAAACGGCTTTTTGCCACGTCTACGGCTCGTCTGACGACATCCAAAGGAAGGTTGTTTTCAGAAATTAGCCGCAGACGAGCTGACGGCGGAACAACGATCTTGTTTGGAAACCTTCCTTTCGGAGTTAACTTGATCGTAATAAATGGCTTGGGGTTTTCAAGGACAATATGTTTGCAACTATAGTTGTCCTTATCTAGAATGTCCCAAATCAAGAATCCTTTGTCGTTGGTTTCTCCATGGTTTTGCTGGACCGTTGAGCCAGGATAGCGTATCTTCCCTTCTTTGTCAAGGGTTTGATTGGTCTTGTGTATATCTCCAAGAAAACCATAGTCAAAATTATCAAAAATAGCAACATCATTCTCACCGTGCTCCATTATCCAGCCTGTATCTGTCTTTACTCCACTAACAGAGCCGTGATGCAGAGCAATATTAATTCTATTTGTGTCGGATGGATCTTGCCAGTTACCTCTGTCAAAAACCGACAGGACATTGATAGTAAACTCTTCATTTAAAATTACCTCGCCAGAATCCTTTAATAAATATAAGTTCGAATGATTTAAAGCTCTCGCAATGGGCGTTAAAGCGTCCTGACGACTTGAATTCTTTAGATTCCCATCATGATTTCCTAAAATCACATATGTAGGTGCGATATCCGCCATCCCTTTCAGAAAGTTTGTGCACATATCAACAAATTCCGGACTAAGCTGGGTTTTTGTGTGGGCGATATCGCCGCAGTGAATGATATAGTCCGGCTTTTCTTCTTTAAGTTTCTCAAAAAGCTTGCCAAAAACAGCTCGATACTCTTTGTGATACTTTAAATTACGAATATGGGTATCCGCGATATGAGCGAATCTCATGCGTTCTCCTGCTAATAAAAATATTATAACAACATTGAAAGCAAAATAAACATTTAAGTTCTGTCAGATTCCTAAGATCTTATTTGTTAAAAAGTTGTCGCGATCGACTGTATCGGCACAAGCTTTCCTTTCTAAAAACTCTTCTTTTGTCATCTCGCCAACATCAGAGTACGGACTTATGTCAATCTTCTTTACAACAACATCATATTTAAGCAGACTGTCGATAATTCTCATTGATTGCTTTTCTGCATCATTATCCAAAGCAAGATATACAACTGGCTGATTTTTAACTATCTCTGTAAATAATCTTGATGATTCGCGCAACGAGCATCCCAGCAAGGGAATGGAGTTTTCTCCCGACTTAATAGCGTCGAAAACGCCCTCGACCAAAATAATGTCTGATTCAAAATCAACGAAAAGTTCATTGAATATGATGTCTTTTGAAGATGTAGAATTTCTATACTTAATCCAGTTGCCATCATAAGCCCTGCCAACAAAAAAATCTAGATCTCCGGAAGAGTCAAAGGAGGGTATTATCAAGCGCCCTTCAAAATCACCAGAACTACAAAATCCAATTTTCCATTTAACAATATCAGCTCTCGTCGTGCCGCGAGAAGCAAGATAGTTAAGGGCATAAATCGCTGTTCTTGGCAAAGCCTTGTTGCAAAGCGATACATACTCCTTTGGAAGCTCCAAAGATTGCCGGGCTTCTTTCTTCTCGCCGAAGATCTTTTCAGCTAAGCTTTCTACGTTTGTCTGGTTAGTCAGCGAGGCCCATTCAAGCTTGTCGCTTCTTGCGCCATATCTTTGAACCAGCCTTGTTAGATCGCGGCCAGAATATTCACAAATCCAACATTTAAAAACATTCTGCTCTATGTTCACAGATAGTTTTCGTTTATGATGGCTGCATTTTGGGCACGCAAAAAGAAATTGCTGGCCGCCTTCGACGTGATAGAAGCCAAGAAAATTCTTTAAAATATTTACTTTTTCTGATCTCGACATTGTAGCCAGCCCGCATGTGCTACAACCCAGCTGTCGGCCTTATCAAAACATTGCGGACGAGGGTTTCCATGCTTAGTATATTCTATAAGAACATCTGGCACATTGTCAACGACATATTGAATCACAGCTTGTTTTGCTTTCTGGCCCCTAGGGATTACAATCCCGCATTTCTTTCTCGCTGAAGTGGCAGCAATGTATTCTGGCTCTATTCCAAATATTGAGTAACACAGCCATGAAACAATACCATTGAACCGCGAAAGGGTCGAAAGAGTTTTTGCTGATGAAAAACCGCTTCGAAAGCTTTGAAGTGATTGTTCTATAAAAATTGAAGAAATAGAATAATGATCATCAATTTCCCATAACAAGTTTTTAATTTCCTGCCCCTTGTGAAAAAGGCTGGGGAAGTGATTTTTATTTCGCGTGTCCCAAGCTTCGCAATAAATAATTTTACCATTTTCATCCAACACTGTAACGCCAGTTATGCTGGTACTAACATCTAAACCTAAAATCATATATCTAATTTTAACTTAAATGTATACTCATCGTTAAGTCTTTTTTTGATAGGGCTGGCCATTTTTGCTATAGCTATTAAATTTTTCTGCTCGTCATAAATGCCAACTTTGGATATGTATACCGTCTCTTCGAATGGTTCTGAATGTTCATGATACGATGAACTAACAACGTTTTTCATGCTGCGTGGCCTTTCAACGAAATTCTTCATCTTCTCCTTGGTGACTGTCATTTGCGTAGAAGATGTAAAATTTAGAAATGTTGGATTGTTAGAATAGTTGATATCTCCAGACTTGGCATGAGCTAACATAGTTAGAACATTGGTTTTTGTTGTGCCGGAAAACTCTAGAGTATAACTAGAAGTAAAATTTGATGTCTGGTGTTGGCCGAAATAAGTCCACTTCGGATTGGCTGCGCCAGTCTGATAGCTTTCTTGATACTGAGCTGTAAGACTTAATGAACTGGTTAGAATCACAAAGCCCTCATTGTACATTACCGTGCCAATGACGGATCCTGAGCCAAGTGCAGTAGTTTCAGGCAGCGTTTGATACAAGGCGCCATCTCTCTTCTCATCTTTAGCCTCTGCCAAGACGTTGCCTGTCAAATAATACCTAAGTACGACGGAGCCTTTCTTGATTGCGGATCCATAAAAAATACTTGGTATCGAGCACAAGCTTAACTCGATTGAGGAAAGATCTCTGTAGGACGAAGAATATGAATAATGTGACCCTATGGGGGTGTATCTTTGCATAGTATTCTTCAGCGACTCTATTCTTGGCCGTGTTGGTGGGAGACAGGTCGTCGTCGCGCACCACTGGCTCGACGTATGCATCAAAATATGCAAAGAAGAAGTCATCGGGTAGCTGCCAGTTAACTGGTCGCCAAAAGAATAATTAGAATTAAAATCTGCAGTCGAGACTGTGCCGAAGCCTTGGCGATCGCCTGTTTTCGTAATGAACGGATATACGAGTTGGTCGGATTTTCGATCAACATTTATTTCATAAAGGCTCACTTCGCCGACCGACTTGTGGCCAATATTTGCGGCGCCGGCGAAAACGCCAGATAATTCTATATTTTCATTATAAAATGTTTGTCCGCCGTACAGAAAAAAACGAGTTCTAGGGTGGGTTTTCAGTACGTTATGAAAATAATCGTTCCTTTTAAACTCATATAAAGACATTTTTTAGTAATCTAATCTAACTCGGAATGTTAACTCCGTTTGCGGATCTTTTTTGATTGGCTCCGACAACTTGGCAACGGCCAGAAGCTCATTATCTGCAGAGTAAAGGCCAATGGACGTAATATAGGACACCGGGTTATCTAGAGTACTTTCTTTCACGACAATCTTACTGCCGGTTGCCTCCAAATACGTGGGATTTGAGCTGTAATTAAACTCATTATGGTGCGCTCGACAGAAATGAATTGTTGAATTAAGCTCTGTTGTGTTATTGAAGGACATGTTGTACATTCTTGCTCTAAAGAAATTTGTATTTTCTTGAATTGAGCTAGACTTCATCGTGCTCTGGACTTGATATGCGGCACCTGAGCCTGTTCCAAAGTTTGGAGTCCCAAGATCATCTTCCAGCAGGCCTTCATCGCTGTCGTCTTTGAAAATGGATGATGTGATAACAACCACGCCGGCCTGATAATAAATCAATCCGCATGCCACGTGTGCGCTGGTTCGATGATCCAAGGTGCCAGTATCAGCAGTGGCGCCGGAGGATGTCGCATATAAAATACCATATTCGCCTGCAGGCGAATTAATCTTATAAGAAGCAGTAGCTTCAAGATCAACAATCTTGACTCTTGCAAGGTTGATGTCCGCAGATCCTGGCCGGTCGGATTCAACGCCAAACTCCATGGAGAAACTTCCCTTCTTAATCTCATCTTTCACCAAGAGTCGCGACAAGTTAATGAAGAAGGCGTTATCTAATTTATTGCCGCCGGCTACAAAATCACCATCTTCATCAAACTGTCGTATGGAGCCACTTGCATCGTAACCAACAAGGAGCTGTGACATTTGGTTATAAATGTTGATCTTCTTTTTCTGCATGCTGGCGACGACGCCCGAGGATTGAGATAGTGGGGAGTCTGTGTGGAACCCCATTGTGATGTCCATTAAGTGATTTGAAGACGAGGAAAGATATGGGTAATCATAAATAGATGAAAACATACCATGTGAATAAGTCTTTACGTTCTCTTCGGCAGCGGCGGCGCCGATGTAAGTGCCAGAAAGAATTGAGCCTGTAATTGGGATTGACTCGTGAAGAAGTGTTCTATTAGAAGCAATATCGTTGCTTGAAAATTGTTTGAATGTGGTTGCCATTTTATTTCCTCTTTAAAAATAACTATTATTTAATATTTAATAAATCTAACTGGCACGTCAATAGCGTATCCAGTTGTCGCGCCTTGGACCCTGATAATGGTGTCGATGTGTTTGAGAGCCACAGACGAGCCGGGCGTCCAGGTGAATGTGCCGCCCAGCTCACTAAACAAGAAGGCACTTGAAGCTAACTCAATGGATGGCGATATCACAAATTCAACAATTGATCCTCGCGGGCCATGGATGACCTGATTGGCCTCGTCGGTGCTGTCTGGGTTCGACGCGCCATTCATCGTAACAATATCGCTATCTACTCCAGAAGAGATGTAATAATGTGCAATATTGTCATCATCAATAAATCTAGGGTTCTTCGCGGTGAACCCGGTGGCTGTAGCAAGAGAACCTAAACGATGATCCATTTGCACAATATAGCTTGTCTCTACAAGATCCGGGTCGAGAGTAAAAGTTATAGGCACCTGGCTTGTGTGGAGGCCTTGGTCAATTCTTATTGCAGAAGAGCCGTCGGGAGAGTGCCCATCAATATAGCCTTTTAAGTTGCTGGAATTGCCGGCGGCGGCGAGTACTTGGGTGGAGGTATCTTGATCAACAGAAATATAATATGAATTCGTGCCGACGACTGTGGCATTCCCATCTAGTTTGGTATTCAGCCTCATAATGGGAAGAAACAGCAAATTGGTTCTAGGGATAGTTATCAACTTGCTATTCATATTTGAAGTATTGTTGGTGAATGCCTCCAAAACAGGTGTCTGCAAGATGTCTAAATCATAATAGGCTGAACCGCGGATGTCTCTTTTATCATAGTTGCCATAATTAATTTCATCATCACCAAAAGCGAACTTCGCGATCTTAAATGATCCGTCGCCCTTAGCCAAGCGAAACCTTCCTGTATCCGTAAGCACTGCATCAAGTATGATGTCGCCAGAATTATCTAAAAATGCCATTTTTTATTTCTCCTCAATGTCTAATTAGGCTCTAAGTATCAAAAAACTTGTGGCTTTTTGTATTTATTATACTCTCTAATAAATTTAACGTTAACATCTATTTTTTTGCCTGATCTTTTCGATGTCAATCTAACTTTAAATTTTCTAAATCTGCTCTTTGTCTCGTCACCCCTTTCAACGAAAAGTGGGTCTTTTACTATACCTAGTAAAGGAGGACTCTCAATTACCTCATCTATGTTCACTTCGGGGTCATCAAAAGAAAAATCTATCACTTTTTGCTCGTGTCGTGGTTCAATATGCAAATATCTTCTCAGCGATTTTCTATTTTTCGGCTGTAAAATTTCTTTAAAATCATAAGGCGCCACGTGTACATATGATAATTTACTACTTGGATTGTTGATCAGTTCTACTTCATATACTTGTGATGGGTTTGAAACGTTATTGTGGACGTCGACGCTCCTAAATACATAATAGTATTTTTTATTGGGCTGCAAGGTATCAACAAAAGCCGCAGAATCTGTAATGTTGGATCCAATAACTTTTATTTTTCTTCTCTGAAAATCAGAAAACCCAACAGGGATTGGAGTCTGGCCAGTTACAATGTCCGGGCCGATTCTAAATATCTCAAACTTATTGTTTGTGTCGTCTGTTCTGAACCGGACTGAACCGTTCGCCACTTGCTTTTTTGACAAGCTCTGATAAATCTTCGCATTCTCAAATAGGACTATATCCTCGCTATCTATAGCATGGGACTTTTCGATAAATTCTCCATAGTTGTTGGAAATCATAATCTGTATCTTGTCTGTAACGCCGCGATATCCTCCAATATCTACATTTGGTGGAATTGGCGGATCATCATATACAAATCCAGAGCTTTTTTCGCCAGGTTCGAAGCCGTAATAAGGGACTTCCATCATCTTGAACGCGGCGGAGCAGTGGGCAGTCGCCATGGCCGTGTTCAGGCGACGGTGCCATGGGTAGTTCGTGTGGTCGCGCTCGTCGGGGACGTTGGTGTGCGCGTTTGGGTTCGTTATAGCATAAGTGGTCTTGCTGCCAATGACTATGGTATAAGCGTAGACAAGATATTTGAACTGGTCTCCAAATTTAACTTGCGTATCGTAATAGGTCAGGTCCCCGAGGTCGCTTGAGTTTGAAAAATAGAAATTTTGCTCAGGAACTGGGTTAATCTGGCCATTTTCAACTCTATGTTTGGCGACTCTGTAGGCAACCACTTCGGCGTAGGCTGGTTTTCCAGAGATAATATCAGAATACCGTCTCATTTCTTTTGCTGCAACTTGATTAAGCTTGCTAATCGCGATAGTTGAAACTAGCTTCTGCAAAAATTTAGGCGCGCCTGTAAAGTATTCAATTTCGCTTGAATTCTTGCCAACAGTTCGACTTGTAGCTCCGATCGTTCCCAGGGAATCCAAAACGTCATCAGTAGAACTCTCCATGCTATATGACTCTAGCCACAACATCAAATCAATACTTTTAATCGTCCTGGACGTCACGGCCATCGAATTGTCAATATGATTAGACTCTGCATCTAGTTGGAATGTTTCATAGCCTTTCATCATGGGTTCTTTACTGAGGAACGTTGCGTTGAGATTCGGATTTTCATTAATCGCGTGGAAGGTGCTGAGCAGGGCATGGTCAATTTTTGTTTTCTGCAGTGTGTCACATAGCATACCACTTGTCTGTGTCTTGAGTACTATCTCGTTGTAAAATGGAAACTTATTAATATGTTTATTAAAATCCTTTAAATATGAAACATCTTCCATTGTAAACATAATATTTTTATTCTTTGCATAATCAGATGAAAGATTATTTGTAGCAGCCTCAAATTCACTAGCCCACTTTTTAAAGTAATCATTTCGAATTTGTTGTCGCTTTTTTTCGCCTTTGTAATTTAAGAATGTTGTAAAGTCTTTCGAAAGGGCGCCGTTGAGGGACACCATCGCTTTAAGGCCCGGGTCCGGAGGCCCATATTCACTATGCAACATCAAATAAATATTTGGTAAATAATGGCATGGCAACTTAATGGAATCGGATCCAGCAGGAACAGTTATGTTGGAAATTTTATTCTCGTATCCAGCCTCGTAAAAATGATATCGCGGTGAGACGTCGAAGTATAAAACCGACGGAGTATCATTTAAATTTTCTAACTCTTCATTGTGAAACGGAATGGGCATTTCAAAAAAATAATCGTAGTATTGGCCGGCGTGTGGGCCGGAGACGTTGTCGGCGCCTGACCCTCCGGGCTCGGCGAGGTGCTCGTACATGATTGGTATGATCGGCCCATAATGTTGTTCATAAAGTTCTATCATTTCCCATTGAGCATTCTTATGTCCATACGGGGTTGCGTGAACTTGTTCGTCGGTAGGATCCGTGCCGGTGATGACCTCGCCGGTGTAGGACTCCACGGTCCACTGGCCGTTGTGCGGCTGGGACGCGTCGAGCCAGTTGGTCGCGATCTTGCCGCTGATAACGTACGTCCTGTGCCAGACGCCGAGCGTGTTGCTTCGAAAAAATGCCTGCGCTTTACCCGGGTGGAGGTGTTCATTTTGGATAAGTTCTTTAAAGTGGTCAATCCAGTCAGCTAGTGTCATGGATGTCCTGGGAAGATATATACGTAGTTTGTCAACTTTATATCCATCGCCGTCGAGCGGCCGGACCTGGATGCCATCCCATCCCGGTTCCCACCACACGTCGCTTGCCAGGATGCCGCCGCCGGGCGACATTGGTGCGGGGATCCCCTGGAACTGATGTCCGGGGTGCCTGTCAATAACCGGGTCCCCCCTGTCGCGGTACCGCGGCAGGGATGGTGGCCTGCGAGAGCCCGATTTTATTTTATCTTCTGACCAAAGAAATCCAAAATAAGACCTAAATGGGTCCTTTCCTGGTGATGGGTTCGTCTGGCCGGCATAATAAGTCTGACCGTAAGCATCCAATGGGACGTAAACTGACTTCTTGGCTAAAGAGCCGGGTACGTGAGCGCCGGGGTGCAGTATCGATCCTTCGTTTTTATCTGTGCCGTTTTTAGACATTACGTTGTGTAGCCTCCAGTATTTTCATCTCCGGGCAGGTCTTCGGTCGCCGGCGGCGGAGCGTCGTCGTTGCCGCCGTCCGGGCCCTGGTCGCCGGTCTGACCAGCCACCGTTGCAACCTCACTCGGGTCTTCGTTAACGGAGGAGACCATCTCGGTGCCGGCATAGTCAGATGGTATTTCTACCAAAAAATACCGATCAAACATATCAAAAGTCATATGACCTTCTAAGTTGATAAGAAGATTGCGATTGTCATATTTTGTCAGCCGACACAACAATGTCCTGCCGGCATTGGTATTTATCACGTCATTCGTTAAATCTGAAAAAGCCTCTTCTTTCATCGAAAAGAAGCTGTGAGGAGCGGGGATGGCAGTATAGCCTGTTAAATACTGGGCCTTGTAGATGTTTGTCAGCCTTAAATATTCAACAACATTAACTCCTTCAACAAACCCGAGGTTCTTGCCGGAACCGCCGAGATGGTCAGCCCATCCTGGCTGCGGTTGGCCGGCATATGCTGATGCGGCCTCCGCGGAGGCGTAAATATATTTTATTTGAAGTGGCAGTTGGCTCCACCAGCTGTGGAGTTTGGCGGTCGCCGTGGGGATGTCATCCCCACTGATGAGCTGCACGGTGTTGGCTTGAGCCATGGCCGGGGCGATGCTCTTGATGTTCCGTCCAGCGGACATTTTTTTTATAAAATGACACATTATGATACGTGACAACAGATTAAGGCGCCCGAGGTCGATGGCGTCTTTAAGGCCCGAGGTCCCGGTCGCAGAATTTGCGTTTAGGAATTGCGCCTCGACGTTCTCTATCAACGAGCCAAATTCGTCGCCGGTCAGCTTGCCCTGGACGAACTCGTGTGGGACTGTCATATCTTGGTATATGGCGGCAAGGTCGCTGGCCGCGGTGAGGTCGGGGCTCATGTCAAGAGAAAGGGCTATCTTGGCTAATATATATGCGAGTCTTTTTCTGACCCTCATGAAGCTAGCGGGCATGGCCTCACCTCCGACGACGACGGAGCTAAGCTCGGCGCCCAGCAACATCGGTGCGTCAGGTGTTGGATAATATATTTCTTCGTCAAGATTAATCTTTTGGTGGAAAAACTCTATAAATTTAGTCAACGTCTGATAGAAATTAATCTCGGTCGCGCGCTCGATGGTCGTCCCGGTGCCGAGGGTGCGCGAAGTGAACAGACGCGTTGGTCCTGTCGCGGCGAGGGAACTGCCGTCGAAGTCGGAATGGCTCCCGGCGCCACCAATCCTTTGCCATGGGATGGGCTTACTGATTGCAGTCGGAGTAAAATAATGAACTTCGCTGTTCGCATTGGTGTCCGGAATGTAGCTAAGATCGTAGCCGACGGCGAGGGCGCCCAGGGGTTTAACAACATAAGACTCGCTGCTGTTCTTAAAATATTTTTGTTTCTCAATGCTAATAATCTCTTGGAAGTGGTCAGCAGTATACTTAGTCAAGCTAGCTAGCCTGTCCATAGAAAAGAGGTCGAGGGTGTCGAGCATGAGGAGGTCCTCCGAGGCGGTTCCCGTGGAGCCGACGGCGGGGACGCCGATGTGTCTATACAGATGTTTGTAGCTGGGGGAGGACATGTTAAAATTTTCTGGAATAGTCATGTCAAAATTAGGGCCGCCGGGCAAAGAAGTTCCAAGAAAATCCATATATAATGTACTTTCAGCTGGTTGCCTCAAAATAGCGTCGGTGTCTTTCTGTGGCACATAAGTTAGTTTATTGGACATATCTTTTTCAAGCTGGATCTCCAAAGAGATGGAATCTTTCATACCAACGCCAGAAGAAACCTTTACAGGGCCCGCGGGATTATCGTCGGTGGGGGTTGATCTGGTGATATTCTTCATGCCGGCCGCATCTTGAATAATTTTATAAAACTTATCATAAAGCTCCAAGAAGGACCTAATACTTTCTGGTGTTGCACTAAAGGGGTGTATGTAGGAAATTAGTGATTCAAATACGCTCTCTGATATAGCCAAAGTTTTGGGGCCGTCTGCGCCTGATTCAGGCATCGCAAACACCGACGCCTCGCTAGCGGGCAATGTAGCAGAAACAAACCGCAACATTCCCCTAAAAGCAGCTTCTGCATGATCAACATAAATCAAGGCCTGGTCCTTATGCTCCTCAAGAAACTGCTGAGTTAAAGAATGCGATTGCTGGTCATACGAGCCGGCGATTCTAACTAACTCTAAATATTCTTCAATAAAGCGACGGCTGTTGGTTGCCATGGCTAATAATTTCTTTGTGGCTTCAATTGTTGTATCTTTCAGTTCTAGTCTTATTTTATAAGTAAAAGACTGGCCCGGGTGTGATTTTGCTGTCAAGTCTGTAAACATAAAACTTCGAAGTTTTCTTGCTGAGCCGGCGAGGCGAGTCGATTCAGAGGCATCAATAATCACGCCTTCATCTGTTGGTAATATTTGGCGGAAGCCCGTGTACTCGGCTGCGGTGCTTGGATGCTCGCCTTTAATAATTAGTTTCATAAAATTTCTGAAGACGAGGTAGACCGCGTCGACGGTCGGGGTGTACTCCGCGGTCTGGTCGCTGTCCCAGAACAGGATGTCACCCCGGAGCAGGTCCCAGCCCAGCTGCATTTGAGATTTCATGTCATATCCATCCTCCGACATCTGGTACGCAGTGGCGATAATGCTTTCTGGCTCATCAGAAACGATAACACCGTCGCGAACTTTGCTTCTGAGAATTTCAATTTTCTTTATCGGATTATTTTCAAAAATCCAGCTTTCAAATCGATTGCCATTTAGCGGGCCGGTGGCGGGACAGGAAGAAAGAAGCTTCCCAAGATAAAAGTTGTCTCTAGCTAGTTGCAACATATCCAAAGTAAAAAACACTCTTGGGTTGCCGAGGGGGTCGTGTGTAACAAAAGGCTCAGAAACATAACCATTTGAATCAATCGCCTTCTTTGCAGGATCGTAATAAATGCTATTAACAGGATCCTGGCTCAGCAGCTTTGTCCTCATGGGTACCTGGACATTTTTCTTAAAATCATATAAGAAATTAGGCAAGAACATATCAACTTTATTTCCAACTCTCATATCTTGAACTTTTAGATTTCTTATTGTCGATTTTATCAAAGGGAAGTGCGGATCTGGATCGCTCTCTGCAGTAATGGTATTTTTGTGCTCGTCGCCGGCCATGTATCTGCTTGATGCTTCGTGGTAATGTACAGGCCCACTCCATATTTTTCCACTTGGGGCGTAGAAGTTGGTTGTAGTTTTTTTTATGGAGCCGTTTTCATAAACAATGCCATACTTTATATTGCCATTAAGTTCTGCCAGTGAGTCCATATAATTGGAATTAATATCATAATCATCCATCAGCGCTTCAAAGTCTAGCGTTGTGTGCACAATAAAAAATAAGTTTGCGGGCCTGCCGTCGAGAGAATCCATGGTGATTTCAAAGGGAATATCAAAATACCTATTATCAGATGGAACAGGCTTAAAGGGCTTGTTTCCAATAACATCTTGGACTTTCAGGTCTTTGTAAGAGTAACCACCAATGTTGGCAATTGCGCCCCAGTCAACGAAGGTTTTCAGCCATGTATGCTTCCCCTGCGAGTCGCGGCCATTGAGGAATGACTTTGCCGCGGCAGGAGTAAGAAGGCCACCATCGCTAGCGTTTGCGTCCGCAAACTGATGCACTCTTATCATTAGATACTTCTCCAATTCCAAAGAATTGAATAGAAAAGATTTGCGTGCATGCGCGATAGTATCTCGCATGCTCATGACAATGGTAGTTGACAGGCCTGCGGAATCAGGAGAGGGCATATCCTCAGAAGGGTGCATAATATGAGGATATCTTTGGTGCAAAAAATAATCATTCGAATCGTTAACGATCATTTTTTTAATTCTAACATCCGGCAATATGCTGCCTATCGCTGTTTGCTCATTCAATGCCATCAGCAGGGATCCTCCGGAGCTTCAATATCGTAATCCTCCACCGTCGTGGATCTCGTGCCATCGGGCTGGAGGTCGGCAGAAACAGCCATGCGGCGGCCGGTATCATCCACCACGACACACTCAAACTCCATCAAGGAGTCTGCAAATATATCTTCAACTTTGTTCTCAAGGTGCACTTGGCATAAAATTTCCTCATCTATTTCTTCATCAACATTGATATTGAAGTAGTACTCAACATACTCTTCTGTCAGTGCTGGATACGCATTTGCTATCTGTTCGCCAGTTGCATATTTTAAAGAGTCCTCATTCGAAGGCATAAACTTCAATGGCCGCAATCTTTCTATGTCATGGCCCTGTGTGTCTTGTTCTGTTATATATTCAAACACCTCTATATCAAAATTTTCTCTTTGAAAGAGCTGGTTTATTTCTTTAACATCTAAAAACACAAATTCTTCCTCTTCGTAAAAGAAGTAATCATTCAAGTCTAAAGTTGTTGCGGTTTCCGCGTCGATCTCCGGAGGAAGCCTGTTCGTTTCCAGCTTGCCAATTTTAGTTTCTAAAATATAATCTACCTCTAGCTGGGGAACGTTCCGTATGTCCATGGACTGATCAGACATTGTAGAAGAAGATAGGGGCGATTTGGCGAAATATATCTCATATGCCGGCGCGGCGGGACTTAGAGGGTCCGTGTTGCCCAGCAAACTACCAATCCCCTTTCTTTGGTCGACCGAAGATGCCAGGGCTGGCTGCAAATTATCTAAAGTATTCCTCAAGGCAGGGGCAGACGATCTTCTTATTTCTGTTTCGGCGCCGGCAAAGAGGTATTGGGCTTTAGTTCTTACAGTTTCGGACTTTATTCTGCGGTGAGATTCATAAGGCCCTTCGGATCCGGACGCATATGCAACATCATATAGGATGTCGTCGTCAGAAAAAGAATAATACTTTGGCCTAAATTTTCCCCTAGACAATAGGTATTTGCCAAACTGCGTGAGCTGAATATCAATCACATCTTCTTTTGTGTCGAAAAATTCCATCAATAACTACCTGTGCTTATATAGCCTTTTCTTAAAATAACTCTCACTACTAACTATCATTTCCACTCCAATTCACTTTCTAGTTTTATCATTTCAACCATAGAAAAATGGTCATAAGGCCAGTTATAGCTAAATTGTGGTATAGAAATGCCCTTTTTGTTCTCGTTGAGGAGTTTGTTATACGAGGTCTTGGCCCTTTGTTTAACCTTAAAGACTATCCACTGTACATCGTCACTGATGATTGTTTTTTTCCCAGCAGCTAGTTGGTCGGTGCCCGGCGCGAACAAGCCATTGGGCATCAACGCGGTGGTGATTGATGCTGTAGCTTTTTTGACGCGGCCCAGTGTGTTTGGCGGAAGGCCTTGCCACATATTCAGCATATCTTTCTGGTTGAATTTATGTCCGAACTCAAAAACATACATAGTTATGGGCGGGAGAGACCAAGTACTATCGGCGAGCAGCGATTGGAGCGCTTCCGGTGCACCGGTGCTGGCCAAGCTGGCCGCGATGCTCCATTGGGCACCTTTTGGCTGATTCTGGACGAGCCATGAAAATCTTGGCGGGAAAACATATTTATCCTGCATATCACGAAGTCTTATTATCTCTAGCGATGGAAAATTCCCGGGCGCCCACTCGCCGGCAGATGGGTTACCGCGGGGCTCGGTTAGCCTAGATTCGTCACCGTAGCCATGCTCCTCTAAATTCTTCGCGCCAAGAATGAGATCAGCGGGAATTGGAAAAAACTGTTCAGCGCCGGCTTCGTTGACTCTAAATGGAATCGCAACGACGGCCTCGTGCACAGTCATTTCAGTTCTAATCTTGCCTAGGCGTTCGCGGGGCTCGGCGTGGTCGCCAAAGCCTAAAAGTTTCTTCAGCGATCCAGTCTGGCCAGTAGTCATGCCTTCCCAGTCGGAAAGGTCTGCCGGGTGCTCACCTTCCGGTATGTCTTGGATCTCCAGCCAAACGCCTCTGGTCGGATCGTAGTCGCCATATTGATGTCCCCACCCTCTAGCAACAGACCCTGAGCCATATGTAGGAAGCTCCACGCCAACCTTAGAATAATCAAGCATCGGGCATTCGAATTTGGTATTGAGCACAACTCTGCTCGCCTCTTCTTCTGAATCTTCTATTACCTCGCCTGCTGCGTTATATTTAGGTATGCCTTTAGTCGTCTCAATCCGTAATGGACCAATAGAAGCAGAAATTTGCATTGCGTCATCGTGAGTTTCGTTGGATATCCATGGCGCGCGCTGGAGAAAGGAGTACTCGTGGGGCGGGATGCCTACGTGGCTGCCCGTGGTGAGGTTGTAAAGCTCCGTAACTCTTCTATAAGTTACAGTGGTGCGCGCTAAAATTTCCTCTGCAGTGTGATAGCCCATTTTGTCTGGTTTAAACACATATTCTGCATATGCCAAGCCATTAAAATAAGGTGGAGTGTAGGGAGCATAGTAAGGAAAGCCGTAGTCTATGGCGCCGGTTGGTGCGTTGTGTGTGTCCCCGGGGACTTTTGTATATGAATGCGCAGGGCCATAACTAGAACCCCGAATATAACGATCATAGCCCGAGGCCAGCGGCAGAATTGCCGGCGAGCCGGTGAGGGCGTAGACCGCGCTATGGTCGGCGCGACTTCCAGACAAAATATACCTCATAGGATGTGAGCCGGTTCTCTCGTATACAACAATTTCTGGGTGTCGCTTGACGTCTGTTGTCGCGACGGCACGAAGGTGTCGGCCTAGGCCGGTGGTTTGACCAGAGCCTGTCAAGCCGGCGTGGCCGCCAGGGTAGCGCAAAGAGTTGCCGCCGTATACGTCGGTGGTGCCAGGTACGAAGGAGCCTTCGCCGTCGACGCGGATGAAGCCGGCAGCAAAATCTTTCAGGTATTGCCCGGGAGAAGAAAATGCTTTACTATTGTGCATGACAACCCTCATTCTATATTCTTTCGCGTTGGTGGCGTCCGCGATGTCCACGACGAGCGGATCGGCTGTGCTTTTTATAAAGCTTTGAACAAAAAACCGGGCGTCTTGGCCGGCCTCGGTGTCGGCCATCCACGGCGCTTTGAGGCGGTCCATCTCGTCGTTCATCGCCGCGTGGGCTGTCGCGAGATCGACGTCGCCGCCTGCGTAATTCCCATGATCTATCACGTGCTGCGGTATGTCTTCGAAGGGCACTTCGATATCTATGCCTGTGGTGTTGTCGTAAGAGCCTTTAAACGAGGTTAGCGCACCGCCTTCTTTGTAAAAATTAACAAGCTCCGAAAAGAAATTATTTGCTGCCAAAGTATACAAACTTCTACCAGGAGCGGTCAACGCGTCGGTGGTGAAGGAGGCAGTGGAGTCGAGAGAAGCTGAAGGGTGCGACTCTTGGTCAACAACCTTAACACCTGTCATGCCCAGTCCGGGGTTGGCGTGTTCTGAAGGGCCCCTCAAAATGAAATCAAAAGGAATTCTATGGTCAAAAGAGCCAGAAGCTTTTCGAAAATTCGTGTAAACATCGTTGAGGACATTCGTATAGCCATGCCTCAACGATCCGATGCCTAGGTCGCCAGCGGCGTCGCCATGAGATGGGTCTGCCATAATTGGCCAGTCGCATGCGATACCCGACTTGAGGCTATTATATAAAATTCCAGGCGCGAAGAGTGGATTAAACAGAGTTCGAGGATGGCCCTGGGCGCCTTCGGTCTTGATGTGATCACCAAAAGACGCACTAAAAATCCTGCCTAGAGCCATGGCTCTTTGAAAGGGATAAAATCCATCATATGGTAAAAACTTCATTACCGCATCGCATTTTAGTGTCAATTTTGAAGGGCTGCGGCCATATGGAGGATCGTCTGGATCCATGATATTCGGAGATCCTAGCTCAGTTCCATCAAAGTCTTCTCGAATAACTGAAAACATTTTCATAAAATCTGCAGTGGAGTACCTTTGCAAAAAATCAATATCCTGATGGGGTACCGGCTCGGTGGCGTCGATCAGGCCGCCGCCAAATGGCACGGTGAGGGTGGTGGCGTCATAAGAAGAGCCGGTCAGGCCTAGGAAAGCCAGCTGGGGGGGGGTGTTAACAATCGAAAAATCAGAACTTTGGGATAATACATAATAGCCAATGTATTCAGACATTCTAAATTCAGGTACGATAGAATAGTCCTTCCCGATAACTCTTATGTCCTGCGCATAATCTTCGTAAGTTTCATAAAATGGACCATTACAGCCGGTGGAACCTGTAAAAGCGAGATCGCCGGTATAGGCGGCTTGTTCTGTAACCTGATACTTTGTATCGCCGGCTAATAAAATTTCATGCGAGGAAGACCAACGAGGCGCCCTCTCTGGAACTCTTCTAGTAAGAAGTGAGCCTAGGCGTATACTTGAAGAGATGCTGTTTAGAAGAGGATCTTCGCCGTCGACGGGGTCGGGATGTAATGCGCCGGGGGTGCCCCCGTGGATATCGGCGCCGGCTAGTTCGCCTAGATGGTGAGTCTGATATGCAGCCTGAAGCTCGCCAGAATCAGCACACTCCGGGAGGGCCCAGCCGTTGAGGTCTTCGCGCGGTGCGTCGACGCTGTCGTTGTTGGCCGTGGCCGGCTTAAGGCTGGGCAGGAAGCGATTCGTGAAAGTCAACGTTGGCTTGGTGATATACGTGAGCAGCCTACTCTTATACATCGTAGTATCGCATATCTGAACGCCTTCGCGGATAGTGGTGAGCACCCCCGAGCCGGAGCCGGCGCAACCTGCGTCGAGCGGCCAAACACTAGAATTTGGCATGGCCATCGACCAGTAGTCTGAGGCGCCGCCGTATCCATATCCTGTTTGAAGGCCCTCGGTGGCGGTGCCGTCGCCACCACCTAGGTCGGCTGTATTGCCAGACGCGGCTAACATTTGACCCATGGAATTAGCATAAAAATGCCCAGGAATAGCTCGATCGTATCGATCATTTCTCCAATATTCGACCTCAAATCTCTCTCGGCCTCTGGTGCCGCTTAAAAATGCAAAGCGTTTCTTCGGAAAAATCACTTCTGCATATTTTATTCGCGTCATCTGCAAGTAGCTTGTTGATCCGATTGGGGGATTCCCTTTCGACGCATCTCTTAACGTTCTGTAAAGCGGCGATCTCGGAAGAAGCTGGTTCTGCGACAGTAAATTTAAGTTGAGAAAGTGATTGGAAAAAGATTCAGCGGCGTTCGTATAAGAATATGCGAAGTGACTCGCAGCGCCGGCGCCCTGAAAGTAATTGATTAAAGGCTTGTTGACCGTTACTGGAGGTTCCACAAATCTGCGATGACCAGTAGAGAAATATTCAGTACTCTTCGGTGCAGACTTTCCGGTAAACTGCTCAACAGCACCGATGACCGCGTCGCCGGCGCCAAGATAATCACCGTTGCCGGCAATGACGGTGCCGAATCCCTGCTTGGCCGGCTCGACGCCGGCCTTGATAACGGGGATGGCGGCATGCTCCCAAGTCGAACTTTTTGTCACAACTGTAAGAATATTGCGAGATCTGTTGTACCGAGCGGCTGGGTGCTGGGAGGTCCGGACCTGCTTCCAAGATGAAAAACCGCCCGGGGAGCCTCTTCTAAGCAAAAGGGCGTTGAGGGTGGCGCTGCCAGTATGATCGCCGGAAGACGCCGAAAAGACTGTAAGAATGCCCTTGCCGTGGTAGTGCCCGGGAGCGCCTTTCGAAAGGACGCCGTCGAACCTCTGCTTCAGTTGTATCCTTTCTGGAAAAGGAACAAAGCGGCTGGCATTTCCAAGTATCCGGTATGTTTCATCACTACCATGCCAACCTGCGAGACCGGTCTTATAAAGGGCTATGTCAGCAGCAAGAGGGTGGCCTAACGTATTGGTGGAGGGGTCTAAAGGATCCGATGTGTTGATATTCAGCCCCAAAACATTCAATGATGCATCCAGCGTAGCGATGGGCGCGCCGGAGAACGACGAGTCCGCCGCGGAAGCACTCAGAGACGAGCCAGTGACCCATGTGAAAGCACCGACCAACAAATGCGCATCGTCCGGGACCGGTACTTGGGAGCCGCCAATAAATTTGGACGGCGCGACAACTGCGCCGAGGCCAACATTGTTCGTAATCGCGGTCTCGCCGTCTTGGCCAGCGACTTTCTGTGTCAACTTCAATCGTGATTCACCTTTCATTGAGGGGATAAATAGTACTTGAATTTTGCCATTATGGCCGGCAGAATGCTCAATGCAGTCCTTTAGACTGTTCGCGGCGATGGCGGCGGCGATGGGCACCGTGGGCGCGCCGGCGTGGCGGAAGAATTCATTCGCAGAGAGGTTTTCAGCCGCGGCAGCAGTATAAGTTTTTGTTGTGCCATCAGTCGACGTCAACACAATTGTTTCTGTAAGAGCCGGATAATCATAAAATAGCAATGTCGCCTGAGCATGCGACGCAGACAAAATAAACTGCATCCGATCTTTAAGAAAATCTGAATGTCCGAGAGGGGCGCTCACTCCTATCTCATGGCTATACAAGGAGGAGGTTATCCAAGAATATTGCCTATCTGAAGCGGGAATAGATCGATTTATATACCCGTTGTCAAAAGTAGAAGACGTTACGACGGTTTCTCCTGTGGTGTATTCTATTCTATATCTTGCATTTTTGTGAGTTTTGTGAAAAGAAGCCGATGGAGAGCCATAGTGAGAATCATATCCGCCTTTCAACGTATGGCTGGTAAGCAAAGACCCGGATGTTCCATGGAGGACGCGTCGTTGCAAGAGATTTCTGTTGTTCAACGAGTTGTAAAGAGCGAACTGCTCAGTTTCAGGATCCAACATGCCACGAGACATGACTTCTGCACCTCCCGGCGCAGAAAACCTCTCCACAAAGACATGCTCGTTACGCACGCGGACTGGCAACTTCCAGTCATAAGCACCTGAAATGAAAGGAGATTGCAGCTCGTCAAATGTGAATCCTCCAGATCCATCGGAGCCAGATCTAAACCACAGATTATTGGTTTTCCTGCCTGATGTTTGAAAGATTTGGTAGCCCTTGCTGTAGTTGCCCAGCGCGCCTTGATTAGATGCTGTCGAAACTAAAATGTTTCTAAGGTTAACCGGTCGCTTCGCAGCTTCATTTCGAAAAACAAAACCGCCGGCTCTCGGTGTATTCTTGTCATAAAATTCAGCCGGGCTCATGAGCTTAATCTTGTCCGACTCAACCTTGAGGGCCCAACCTTCGGGCCTCGAACCAGAACTATGCAAACCGTCGGAGAGGCCAACACCGCTGGACCCAGCAGAGCCGGTCCCTCCAACTCTTCCCGCTGAAGCTGAGTTTATTGGAACATGCCTATAGAAGTTGCCGCCAACATGATGCTCTGTAAATGGAGACTGAAGTGGCGCATCTCTGAAATGTGGGTGGACTTGGTCATGATGTAAGTTGTTAATTTCTAAGTCAGTTTTAAAAGTTGATAGTTGCTTTGCATAAGTTGGCGGAGACGCAACAGAATGCCCAGAGCCAGAAAAGAGAGTAAATGGAAAAGTCGTGCGACCCTTGAAGAGGGTATCTTGATCTATTGTTGTTGTGCCACTGTGCGCAGTGGTGAAGTTGTATTTAAATTTGTTTAGCGCTGACGAAGTAGGGATCACAGATTGATCTGCGCAATCTTTTCTGCCGTCCATGGATGTGGTATTTAAGTGTATGGAACTACCTGTAATAACTAGAGAAGAGCTTAAGCTGCTTTCAGGCGGCGTAAACTTTGCTGCCTGTCTCCAATATAAGTATTTTTTATTTTCGTGTGGCTGATTGCGCCTATTTGGATGGTTTAGATGATCAGTTATAAAATCTTGATGTCTCGTCAAAGAGCGATTTGCATATCTGAACGCTTGATACTTTGTTCTTGTTCCGTCCGAATTATACTTCACAAGTTGCTTGCCGGCGCCTGTAACATTTGTAGTGATGGCTTCTAGAATAGTCTGTCGATCGACGTTG
>Ga0208299_1001030_pt1 | contig 22176 bp, 25 predicted proteins | sample 15_taG_FD_184089 | JGI IMG/M metagenome (GOLD analysis project Ga0208299, IMG submission 184089) | Marine viral communities from the Subarctic Pacific Ocean - 15_ETSP_OMZ_AT15312 metaG (SPAdes) (version 2) | ecosystem: Environmental > Aquatic > Marine > Oceanic | place: Pacific Ocean | collected...
ATATTTTTCCAATCGTGTGCAGTACAAATTACTTCTTTCTTAGAAACAAAATTAATTACTTCTGCTGTTTTACTCATATAGCCCTCCATAGCTGTTTACATCTAGCGACATACTCATCGCCAAAATCCCAATAAGGATCAGAAAAATCTGGATCAATTTTGGATAAAATTTCTGTTAGTGAATTTGAGGAAGAAACAATATTTTGCCTTATAATATTTTTTCTTGTGTATTCTTCCCAAGCCCAATCAATGGCATCCTGGCTTAATGCATCGTGGCTTTCATCAAATATTTCAAATCTTTTATGTTCTAATTTAGTTTGTTTGTTAATCGTTCCTGGAGCAACATCATTGATATAAACAATAAATATTTTTTTATTAGTAGCCTTTTTATAAAATGCTGTTTGTCTAATATGTAATTCACTTGGGGAATCTGGTATAGATCCTATATTACAACTCCAGCCACCATCGGGATTTTTTTTAGTTTTCTTTAATTCTTTTGGTTTTGCTCGTTGTTTTGTTTTTAATTCAACAATGACATCTTTACTTTCATAATCAATAAAACCTGTCATTGGCAATTCAACTTTAGGCATAGTTGCCCATGCTCCTGTTTCAGATTTTATTTTTTGTTTTTTATAATTTGGGAATATTTCTTTTAATGCCTCAATGCCATTTCTCACCAGCTGCGGCATTCCCTCCAAAATTTTTTCGTGATGTATTAATTCTTTATCTTTGAATGAAGATTTTTTTAAATTAAATTGAAATTTTCCCTCTTTAGCAGCAACATCTTCATCAAGTTTATCTATTATTGCAGTATTAATTCCATCCTGTGCTGTATTACCCGCAATCATTACAGGCTTTACTTTAAATAATTTTCTTTCTTCTCCTGTGCAGCACAAATATTTTCCAGCCCATATTCCATTTGTTTGATTTGATTGAGAAGGGGAAGTATGAAAAATATCATACTTTAACCAATGCTGCGGTATTTCGTTTCTTTCCATAACCATCCTTTTTGGATGATTATTAGCATTAAATGCAAAGTTTCACAAGTTAAGTATAAAAAATAGATATAAATTACTAATTAATAAAAAAGAGTACCAAAATATACAGGTTTTTTAATTTTATTAAGAATATATTTAGCAATTTTTTTGGTTTCTTTTACATCTGGATATAAAATTTCTTTTTCAGTTATGTGTAACTGACTAATACTTGCAAGATTATGTGCCATTTTTTGTGTTAATGATGCTTTACCATTCATTACTTTGCTAAAATGTATTTCATGTATACCTAAAATATTAGCTATTTTCTTTCGCTGCAATCCGCTTTTTTTAATAACTTTTTTTAAATTTTCTAAAACAAAATCAATCATGCTTTCAGTATATATCTATTAGCATTATATGCTATAAATATTAATTATTTTATATTTGCAAAAAATGCTAATTACTATAAATAAAATGCTAATATGACTTTGGAAGAATATCGCACAAAATATCAACTTTCATTTACACAATTGGCTAATCAGCTGGGTTTTGGAGATCTGAAAAATCCTACAGCAGAAATTAAAAGATATTGTGTCCAGGGTACTATCCCAAGATCAGATCGCTTAATGCAAATTAATAATAATACTAATGGAGAAGTTACAGCCAATGATTTCCACAGCAGATCTCGGTAAATTAGCAATAATTAAATGGATTGATGCCAAGGAAATTGGCGATGGATGGCATTCCCAGGAAGAAATTAATATTAATGGTTGTGTTTGGATTATTTCCGTTGGCTGGGTAACAGGTTTAACAGCTTTAGAGGTAAAAATATCAGCAGATATTGCAGTTGATCCCAAGGATGATGAAGTGGGAAGATCCCAGGCTATTCCCATGAAATGTGTCGCTAGTGTCGATTTTATCGGAGAAAAAAAGGATTATAATGCACATACATATCCATGAAAAAAATTATACATCTCCAACGAGAAATATTGCGAACCATTTGGTAATTATGGATGAAGTTAATCGGTTGTTTGCTATTTGTGAGGAAAATGGGATCTGGTGGAATTCTTCACATAAAATGAAACAAGATATATATCGGCAAATATCAGATTCTAGCGGGTGTATTTATCCAGCCTATAAAAAGGGTTTTCATGTCATTGGTTGATAAATGGAAATTAAATAGATTTGCCCAGGCTGATCCAAGATTATCATCAATGTCCAGGAGAGTTTTATTTTTATTGTGCAGTTATTACAATGATAAATCCAGGCAATGCAATCCCTCGCAGCTGCGAATGTCCAGGGATCTTGGAACTACCGATAGAAGTATTCGCAATGGTTTGAAAGATTTATTAGTTCATGGATATATTAAAATAATTAAAAAAGGCAATGTAGGGTTTTCCACAATGTATGCCATTGACTTCAAGCTACAGGAAAATTTCTTCCAAGCTACAGGAAAGAACTTTCCAAAAGACCAGGAACATATCTTCCTACGAACTAATTTAAGAACTTATTTAGAAGAAGAAGAATTGACAATTATCAAGGGGGGAGAAAGTGGATAAGTTTAGTAAATCAGAAGTACAGAAGAAATTAAACAACATGGTTCTCAAAGTAACCAAATCAAGTAACTCCTATTACAACGCAGTTAAGACAGGAGCAGCAGCTGCTAAAGGTACAGATGAATGGATCATACAAAAAATGAAAGCAAGAGTTACAGGAGATCATTATTGGTCTTGGTTTAAGATTATGGTGGAGGGAAACTATAAGCAAAAGAAAACAGCAAGGAATTATGCCAAAAACATACTTGGGATTTAGTCAGAAGCATAAGAAAAAGGTTGAAATGATTGATTTGATTTCATTATTCGAGGATGCTGCAAGAACAGACAGACAAATGCCTGGAGTAATACGGAAGCAGAAAATGTGCAGCTGGGTTGATTATCCCGATGAAATTACTTCATATGGATATACAGCAGTTGATGACCTTGTAAAAATTGTTCCAGATCAAATTCAAGTTGACAGATGGGAGATCGCAACAAAATTATTAAATGAGTTAGAAGATAAAAAAATGCGGAAAGTAATTTGGGCAAAAGCAAAGGGAGCTTCCTGGGTGTGGTTAGGTAAGAGAACTAAATTATCACGACAATGGATTAAAGAGAAATATATGGAAGCAATATATTTACTGATGTATCGCATTAATAAAGATAGTGTTAATAAACTTTACATTATTAACAAAATAACATACAAATCCTAATATGATGCGAAGTAGAGCATCTTTTTTTTGGTTTAAATGGTAGGCAGACCATCAAAGAAAATTCCTTGTGGAGCTAGACGCAAATATGATGGCAATCCTTGTCAAGCAAAAGCATTGGAAAGTGGTCGCTGCAAGTATCATGGCGGGATGAGTACAGGAGCTAGGACTTACCAGGGCAAACTAAAATCATACGCAAATTTGAAACAATATAAAAATAATGCCAAAAGACTTGAAGAACTACTTGGACAAGATCCTGGAGCAGATACAGCTGGGGAACACATTAACCTCGATAACAAAGCAAAAGGGTTATCCTAGTTTATCCGCAGTTTATAAGTGGATGAGAGAGAGCCAGGAGATTGCTGATAAGATTATGGCAGCACGATCTGTTGGAGCTGCAACGCACCTGGATCATTGCTTTGATTTATTGCAACAGGATATTAAGCCGCAAGATGTGCAATGGAATCGTGAACGATTACATCACTATCGCTGGGCTGCCTCGAAACTTATTGGAGTTTATGGAGATAAGAGCAAGATCGAACAAGATAGTAATGTAACCTATAAGTTTATATGGGATGATGGCACGAAGAAGATTGAAGATAAGGGCGGGGATGTCGGTATTTCTATGGACAAAGTAAAAGCTCTCGCACCCACGATTTGAAGTTCGAATAATTTATTGATACTCAACTTGATACACAAACTTTGTATTTTGTCAGCTGAATTGAAATGAACATCGCCTTGCAAATGCGTAGGTCTGGGAATTAATCCTGGTTTTACGATCTTTAATGATTTAAATCGCAGAAATTAGGTCTTTTTTTGGAAATATGACAGCCTATATACCCAGAAAAAAACCCTCCGTTGTTTATATATATATATCGGGAGATCAAAACATTGACAGACACACACAACCAAAAACATTTTTATGCATCATTAATTTATAATGAAACATCAAAAAAAATAGTAATAGAATTTTCTGGATTTAACACAGACACCGAAGCCAAAAGTCTTTGTTATGTCTTAATGGAACAATTTGAAATTGAACAAATGAATGCTCATTTTAATGTTCCAACAACAATACATTAATGGAAAAGATAATATCAATTCCCTATACTCCAAGACCGCAGCAACAAGAGCTGCATGATCAATTAAGTAAATACCGCTTTGGTGTTTGCGTGATGCACAGACGAGGTGGAAAATCCACATTTGGAGTGAACCATTTAATTAAGTTAGCTCTAACAACTGATAGAGAAAACTTTAGAGGAGCAATGTTTGCTCCGACCAGGGTACAAATTAAATTAATTTCCTGGGATATGATTAAACATTACACCAGGGTAATACCTGGAATGAAGTACAACGAAACGGAACTTCGAGCAGATTTTCCTAACGGATCAAGAATACAATTGTTCGGGGCAGAAAATCCAGATAGTGCCAGGGGGCAGTTCTTCGATTTTGTGTTCTGTGATGAATATGCCCAGATGGATGAAAGGATGTTCCCAGAAATTATCCGACCAGCTATTGCGGATAGAAAAGGCGGTGTTTGTTTTATTGGAACACCAAACGGAATGGATGCTTTTTACGATTTATTTGAAAAAGCAAAAGTAGATCCCGAATGGTACACGATTACCTGGAAAGTTTCGGAAACGAAATTAGTTGATAAAAAAGAATTAGAACAAATGCGTAAGCTGATGACACCCGATCAGTATGACCAGGAAATGGAATGTTCCTGGATGGCTAATCGAAGTGGAGCTGTCTTTGCAAAGTTTGTCCAGGAGATAGAAGAAAAAAAACATATAACCAGAATACCTTATGATCCTGGTTATCCTGTGGATGTCTATTTTGATTTAGGTATCTCGGATAAATGTTGTTTAATTTTTATGCAACAGATTGGAAGAAGTTTTAATATTATTGATACTTACTCTAATAACAATGAGGGCTTAGATCACTATGCCCAGGTTGTAAGAGAACGAGATTATTTTTATAGGAATTTTATTTTTCCTCACGATATTGAAACGAGAGAAATGAGTACAGGAAAATCAAGAAAAGAATATGCATATAGTTTGGGGCTTAAACCGCTTAAAGTGTGTCCAAAGTTACCGAAAGAAGATCAGATCCATGCTGCCCAATTATTTTTGAGTAAGTGTTTTTTTGATTTAGAGAATTCCAAGCCGCTGTTAGATTCGCTTAAATGGTATCATCGAAAATATTTAGATAAACAAAGAACCTATTCAAAGCCTGTCCACGATTGGAGTTCTCATTTTTGCGACAGTTTTATGAACGCAGCTGTGGCAACATCAGAATTAGATTTAAACGATTCAATGCCAAAACAATTTGCGGCAGATAATAACTATAACCCTTTAGGAGCTTAACATGGGATTTTTAAAACCAAGAGTACCAACCCCCCCGCCACCGCCACCAGCACCGCCTGTACCGAGCCAAATGCCCACCTATCATCAAAATGTAGTAGCATCACAGGCTATACAAAAAAGCAAAGAAAATAAAATAGCAACAGTATTAACAGGATCAAGTGGATTGATGGATGATCCTAATATTGTTTATAAAAAGAAATTAGGGGCTTAAATGGGAGCTAGTACAGCAACAACATCTAATACTGCTGGTAGTAATGATAATAAACAAAGCCACACGAAAAGACAAAGTAATTTACAAAAAAATATTGATAAATTGGTTTTAAAAGGTGCAACCGATGAAGCTATTGCTGGGTTAAAAGCTAAAAAAGAAAAAGAAGCAAAACAATTTTATTATAATACACAAGGCACACAAGATATTGCTAATGAAGTAAAGAATAGATTAGGTTTAACAACTTTACCCAATACACCACCGCCTGGGCAAAAATGGAGTGGTTTTGATTCTCCTACTTCACAAGTTGCTTTAAGTTTACAAGGCAAAGATAGATGGATGTACGGACAGGAAGCAAGTAAATTTACAAATGAAGCATTAGAAAAAAGAGGTCTTGCCAAAGTAAGTAGTTATTTTCAGCAAGTAGGCGGAGAAACAATAAGAATTTCAAAAGAACAATACGCATCCTTGGAAAAAAAAGGAGCAAAAGGATTACATAAAAGTTACAATATAAAACCAGGAGCTAGAAATATTAAATATGGAAATAAAAATCAAGCGATGGGTAGTGGCGATTCCAGCGGTGTGATGACTTCAATACCTATTTCCCATAAAATGCTACAATCACAAAACAAGTTAAAAGGTTTAGCGGTAGGTGCATTATCTTTAGCTGTTCCTGGAATTGGTGGAACAGTAATGCGATTAGATGCGGCAAAAAGTTTGAAAGATGCAGCAACTCCAGGCAAAGCCTATAAAGAATATACTGAACAATTTGATGCAAAAATGAACAAAAGAAAACCACCAAAAAAATCAACTTTATTATCTGATATTGTTGAGGGTGGTAAAAGCCTTAAACTTTCACTAGGGGGAGAATAATGCCTGTTATAGAATTACACAATAGATATAAAAAGTTAGTTGATCTTCGCACCAATTGGGAATCACATTGGCAAGAGATCGCTGATTATGTTCTGCCTAGACGAGCAGATGTAGTGAAACAAAGATCCAGGGGCGATAAGCGAACCGAACAAATTTATGATGGTACAGCTTTACACGCATTAAATTTACTTTCTTCTTCCCTACATGGTATGTTGACCAATGCAGCTTCCCCTTGGTTTTCATTACGATTTAAACAAGAAGCCTTGGCTACTGATGAAAATATGGAATGGCTGGAATCAGCTAACCAGGCAATGTATGTTGCCTTTGATCGTTCCAACTTTCAACAAGAAGTACATGAATTATATTTAGATCTATGTTCTTTTGGTACAGCTTGTATGTATATCGAGGGCGATGTAAATGATCTGTTACGATTTACAACCAGGCATATTAAGGAAATTTACATCCAGGAAAATTCCAAAGGAAGAATTGATACAGTATTCCGCAGCTGCAAGATGGCGGCAAGAAATATTGTTCAAATGTTTGGCGAGGAAAATGTTTCAACAAGAATAAAAAAAGTTTCTGATAAAGATCCTTATATGGAATTAACAATCATTCATGCGGTTATGCCAAACGATGCGGCTAATCCATATAAAGCAGATAACAAAAGTATGCCTTTTATGTCCGCCTATTTTGATCCAGAAGATATGAAGATGATCTCCATGGGTGGTTTTGAGGAGTTTCCTTATTTGATCCCTAGATGGACAAAATCAAGCAATGAGGTTTATGGAAGATCTCCAAGCATGATAGCCCTGGCTGATATTAAGATGATTAATAAAATGTCAGAAACAACTATTAGAGCTGCACAAAAACAAATAGATCCTCCTTTATTAGTTCCCGATGACAGTTTTATTTTACCTATTAAGACAACTCCAGGCGGATTAAATTTTTACCGATCTGGATCAAGAGATAGAATTGAACCATTGAATATCCAGGCTAATACTCCTGTTGGTTTGAGTATGGAAGAACAACGCAGACAAGCAATTAGACAAGCCTATTTTGTTGATCAGATATTAATGGAGCAAAATGTCCAGATGACAGCAACAGAAGTAATGAAACGAAATGAGGAGAAAATGAGATTGTTAGCTCCTGTCCTGGGAAGATTACAGGCGGAGATGCTTCGACCATTAATCTCCAGGTCTTTTGCAATTTTAATGCGACAAGGAGCATTACCACCAGCTCCAGAAGATCTACAAGGTTTGGAGATTGATATTGAATATGTTTCTCCTTTAGCAAAAGCTCAACGAGGTCAAGATGTCCAGGCAATTATACAAGCAATGGAAATCTTAACACCATTAAATCAATTAGCTCCTGTTTTGGATATATTAGATACCGATGCTATGGCAAATCATGTTGCCGATGTATTGGGAGTTCCAGCAAAAGTTTTACGATCCCAGGGAGAAGTGAAACAAATGCGAGATGAAAGACAACAAGCTCAACAAGCTCAACAAGAATTAGACCAGGCACAACAAATGGCGGAAGCTGCTGGATCAGCAACACCCGCATTAAAGGCGGTAACAGGTGGCTAAACCAGAAGATATAATTGCACAACTACAAAAAGATTACAAATTTGTTTTTGCTAGTGATGAGGGAAAACGAGTTTTAGCGGATTTACAAAGACGATGTTTTTTTACATCGAGTACATTTGTACCAGACAATGCAAATGAAACTTTTGTAAGAGAAGGGCAGCGGAGTGTTGTTCTTCATATATTAAATATGTTAAACACAAAGGATAAGTAAATGGAAGAAAATCAGACAACTGCTGTTGAACAAACACAAGAGCAGCCTGGAGCAATCCAAGAACAACCACAAGAAACAAATTGGATGTCATCTTTACCAGAAGATTTACAATCTAATGAATCATTAAAAAAATTCAGCTCAATTGAATCATTGGCAAAAAGTTATGTTAACGCACAAGGAATAATAGGAGCTGATAAAATTGTTAAGCCAACAAATAATTTTACCGAAGAAGATTGGAGTAATTTTCATTCAGCGGGTGGTAGACCAGATGAAGCAAAAGGGTATGAATTAAATTATGAAACGGAAACACCAGAAGTATTAGATAACTTCAAAGCATCAGCTCATGGTTTAGGATTATCAACCACACAAGCCCAGGGCATTTTAGATTATTATAATCAGATGCAATCAACCGCCATTGAATCAATGACAAGAGATTCTGAACAGCAAAAACATCAATCTGAATTGGAATTGCGAAAAGAATTAGGACAACAATTTGAGCCTAGTATTATGAAAGCAAGACAAGCAGCACAAACTTTTGCGAGTGAAGAAATATTAAAATTACAATTACAAGATGGATCTGCATTAAAAGATCATCCAGGAGTTGTAAAAATGTTTATGGGTATTGCAGATAAGATGGGCGAAGATGTTATCCGAGCAGAAGGCGATGGCAGTTTCTTATCTCCTACAGAAATAGATAAACAAATATCAGAATTAACACAACCAAATACAGCATATTGGAGTAAAACACATCCAGATCATGATAAAGTTGTGCAACAGGTTTTAGAGCTTCGGGAAAAGAAACCACAAACCGATCCTCAAATTAAGTTTCAATCAGCAATGATTGGATAGATCATAACCGCAAGGCGATCAAGACAACTGGGAAAGACTAGAAATCCAAAAGATTTAAAATCCAGGAATGCCCCATGATGGATAAGCAGACCGATTAATAAATAACTATAAAGGAAAAATGTTATGTCAGTAAATGTAACAACTTCTTTTGTGGAGCAATATTCAGCTAATGTTCAAATGCTTTCCCAGCAAATGGGATCAGTATTACGAGGAGCAGTAGATGTTGAATCAATTAAGGGGAAAAATGCTTTCTTCGAACAAATTGGTTCAGTAACTGCCCAAGTACGAACATCAAGACATGGAGCAACTCCACAAATTGATACCCCACATAGTAGACGCAGATTAAATACTGCGACTTACGAGTGGGCTGACTTGATTGATGATGCGGACAAAATCCGTATGTTGATCGATCCAACTTCTTCTTATGCTAAAGCAGCAGCTGCGGCAATGGGGAGAGCTATGGATGATGTAATAATTTCAGCAGCCCTAGGCACATCTTATACGGGTGTATCTGGGGGAACTTCTACCGCCTTACCATCTTCACAAAAAATTGTTCATGGTAGTGCTGGTTTGACAGTTGCTAAATTATTATCCGCCAAAAAAATCCTAGATGAAAACGATGTAGATCCGTCTATTAAAAGATACTGTGTCGTTTCTCCAGAACAAGTGGAAGATCTGTTGAATACTACTGAAGTTAAATCTTCAGATTATAATACAGTTAAAGCTCTTGCCCAAGGAGATCTGAATTCATTTTTAGGATTCACTTTTTTAACATCTAACAGACTTACAGAAGATGCAACTCCAGACCGACAGGTTATTGCTTTTGCAGCTGATGGTATCAAGTTAGGTATAGGAAAAGATATAACCGCAAAAATAAGCGAAAGAGATGATAAATCTTATTCTACGCAAGTTTACTACTCAATGGATTTGGGTGCTACTCGTATGGAAGAAGAAAAAGTTGTTGAAATCGCTTGTGAAGAATAGGAGATAAACAGATATGGCTAGTGTAAAAAGTGTAAACATTACTAATCTTGATGCATCTCCTAGTGTGATGATTGATTCAAATAATAATTCAAGCCCCATTATGGTGTGGCATGATACTTATGAAGCATCATCTCTTGCGAGTGGATCAGATATAACTATTGCAAGAATTCCAGCGGGAGCAACTATTCACGATGTTATCGTGAAAGCAGATGCTCTTGGAGGATCTTCAACTTTAACTGTTGGAGATAGTGGCGATGCAGATCGCTACCTTGCAGCTGTAGGAACTTGGAACGCAGCTGGTCAATGCCAATCAATGTTGGCTGGATCAACTGCCCCTAATACCGCTGTAGCGGGATTGGGTTACAAAGTTTCTGCAAGTACCGATCTAATAATTACTACTGGTGGTGCTACCATTAGTGGTACGATTTATTTATGGGTATATTACTCAATCTAAATAATGAGGGGGCTTTTTTAGCCCCCTTTTTTTCTTAATCAAAATTAACAGGTTTAAAATAAAATGGCATCAACAGTAGAAATGTGCAACTCGGCTTTAAATATGTTGGGTGCATCCAACATTATATCTCTTACAGAAGATAGTAAAAATGCAAGGTTACTTAATCAGCGATTTACATCAGTAAGGGATGCAGTATTCCGATCACATAATTGGAATTGTTTAATTAAAAGAGTTCAGTTAGCAGCTGATACAGACACACCCGCTTTTCAATTTACTTATCAATATACATTACCATCAGATTGTTTGAGAGTAATTAGAACAAAATACTCAAATGAAGTTGATAGTGATATTCATAAAATTGAGGGAAGAAAATTATTAACAGATGAATCAGAAATTTATATTGTTTATTTAGCAAGAATAACTGATGTCAATGAATATGATTCTTTATTGCAAGAAGCGATAGCAGCAAGACTAGCTAGTGAATTAGCTTATGCAATTACCCAATCAACATCTGTTGTCCAGGTTATGCAATCTGCTTATGCAGATAAAATAAGAGAAGCGAGATTCTTGGATGCTACCGAGGGTACTGCGGACAAAATCGAAGCAAACGAATTTATAACAGCAAGGTTTTAATTAATGGCAAGAGCATCTTTTGCAATTTCTAATTTTACAGCGGGAGAATTATCTCCGCAATTAGATGGCAGAACAGATTTAGGTAAATATTTTAATGGAGCAAAAACTTTAGAAAATTTTACTGTCTTTCCGCATGGGGGAGCATCCCGCAGACCAGGTACAAAATTTGTCCATGAAGTAAAAAATAGTGCTATTCAAACAAGAATTATTCCTTTTGAATTTTCTACAACCGATACTTACATTATAGAATTAAGTAATTTAAAACTTCGTTTTTATCGTGATGGCGGTATCATTACTGAAACCGCAAAAAATATTACAGCTCTTACAGCTGCTAATCCAGCTGTTGTAACATCAAACTCACATGGATTTAGTAATGGCGATAATGTTATTATTTCTGGAGTTGCTGGAATGATAGAAGTAAATGGTATTACTTTCCAGGTAGCCAATTCAACAACTAATACTTTTTCCCTAAAAAATTATGATGGTACAGACATCAATTCATCTGCCTATACAGCTTATACATCTGGTGGCACAGCTGCTAGAATTTATGAAATAACATCTCCTTATGCCACAGCAGACATCCCCGATATTAAATTTGCCCAAAGCTCCGATATTATGTATTTTGTGCATCCAACTTATTCAATTAGAAAATTATCAAGAACAGCTCATACATCCTGGACATTAACAGAAGTATCTCTCACAACAGGTACAGATATTACAGTTAGTGCAGTAACCAAAGCAACTCCTGGTGTGGTAACAACATCAACAAATCATGGATTTATTAAAGGCGATTTTGTTACTTTTGCTAGTATTGGCGGTATGACACAATTAAATGGAAATGTTTATACTGTTGGTAATGTTTTAAATGAATTTTCTATCACAGCTATTACAGCTGCTAATCCTGGTGTTGTAACTACTTCCGCAGCTCATGGCTTGGCAGTAGGCGAAGATATTACAATCACAGGTGTAAAAGGAATGACACAAGTAAATGATGTTACATTTACTGTGAAAGCAACACCCTCAACAACTACTTTTGAATTAGCCGATGCTGTTGGAGCAAATTGGAATACTTCTGGTTATACCGCCTATGCTTCTGCTGGTACTGTAACAACTCCCGATTTAAAATTTGAATTACAGGATTCTTCGGGAACAAATTTAAACACAAGCGGCTATGGCACATTTTCTGCTGGAGGTAGTGATGTTGTTACAAAATTAACTAGCCCTGTATTAAATAAACACACAGGATCATATCCGAGCTGTGTAACATTTTATGAACAACGATTAATATTTGGTGCAAGTGATAATGATCCGCAAACATTATGGTTTAGTAAAACAGGTTCACTAGAAGATTTTACTGTGGGAGCTGATGCTGACGATGCGATGACTTATTCTATTGCATCCAATAAAGGAAATGCGATTAAATATTTAACAGTTACCAGATCATTAATTGCGGGTACTGCTGGTGGAGAATTTTCTGTTACAGCATCCTCATCAGCCGAGCCGATTACTCCAACAAATATTCAAATTAAAAAACAATCAAGTTATGGATCATCTGGTATTGATGCAGTATCAATTGGTAATGCTACCATGTTTGTTCAACGAGCAAAAAGAAAAGTAAGAGAATTAGTTTATAATTATGATACTGATGGTTTCATAGCACCAGACTTAACTCTTTTAGCAGAACACATTTCTGATTCTGGTATTACTGAAATGTCCTATCAACAAGAGCCGCAAAGTATTTTGTGGTGTGTGAGAGCCGATGGAGTTTTATCGGGCTTAACTTATGCCAGGGATGAGCAAGTGGTAGGATGGCACAGGCATATATTAGGTGGTGTATTTGGATCGGGAAATGCTGTTGTTGAAAGTGTGGCAACTATTCCAGGAGATCTTAATGAAGATGTTACTTATCTCATTGTTAAAAGAACTATTAATAGTGTAACCAGACGATATGTAGAATATTTAAAGCCTGTAGATTATGGATCGGATTTAACAGCAGCTTTCTTTGTTGATAGCGGCTTAACTTATTCGGGAAGTGCAACAACAACTATAACAGGATTACAACATCTCATAGGTCAATCAGTTACAATACTTGCTAATGGAGCTAGTCATCCCAATAAAACTGTTAGTGCTACAGGATCAATTACTTTGGATCGTTCTTCAACAACAGTACAAATAGGTTTAGGATATAATTCAACATTACAAACAATGCGGTTAGAAGCGGGTAGCCAGGATGGTACTGCCCAGGGAAAAAGCAAACGCATTCATAGTTTAACAGTACGATTATTTGAAACAGTTGGTTTATTAGTTGGTAATTCAACTGATAATTTAGATCGAGTGCCATTTAGATCTAGTGCAGCTGCGATGGACACAGCTGTACCATTATTCACAGGAGATAAAGAAATAGAATTTGATGGCGATTATGATACCGATGGATTTATTGTTATCCAACAAAATCAACCCTTGCCGATGAATGTTATTTCTCTTTATCCGCAATTTTCAACTTACGATGGCTAGTTTAATTGCATTTAAAAAAGATCATGCACATAGCATGGTTAAAGGGATTATGAATTCTTCTCATACGCAAGTGGATGAAAGTTTGCGACCATTGTTAGATGGATTGGAAGTTAAAGATATGAGTTTTACTGCTATTGATGATGATAAAAATATTATCTGTAGTGGCGGCATTATCCCTTTATGGAAAGGTGTTTATGAGGGATGGGTAATGGCAAGTGAATTGTCTTTTAAATATCCTATTACATCGGCTAAACTTATTAAACAGGGTTTATCTGTTTTCATACATAAATATAATGTGGTGCGATTACAAACAGCAGTAAAAAAAGATTTCGTTGTAGGCAAAAGATTTGCCGAATGGATGGGAATGACACTAGAGGGAGAGATGCCTAAATACCAAAATGAACAAGATTACTTACGATATGCGAGGATATACAAATGATTAACCACCCAGCTGCCCCCAAAGATACCTGGTTATTTAACAGCAGAATAAATCACGAACCAACAACTATTATGATGGCTGGTACAGCTATTTCAGCTGGTACAAGTCTGTATAGTGGAATGGCACAAGGAGCTGCAAGTGATGCGAATTCAGCAATAGCTAATCAAAATGCAGATTTGGCAGAGAAAAATTCAGCAGCTACACTAGAATTAGCTTATCAAAATATTGCAGCCTTTGAAGAAAACTATGATACTTTTGAAAGTGATTCTATTGTTAATTATGCAAAGTCTGGAGTTAGTCTTGATAGCCCAACTGTTATAGAAGTATTACATAGCAATAGAGCAAATGCAGAAGTTGAAAAATCCAACATATTGTATAACGCAAGAGTGGAATCGAATTCACAAAAAGTACAGGCTGGACAATTTAGAACACAAGCAGCCATTAGTAAAATGAATGCTAAAGCTGCTCGGATTACAGGTATTGCTAATGCAGCTGGATCTATGATGACAGCTTGGGGCGGTTACAAACAAGTACAAACACAATCGGTATTCAATGCATCAATGTTAAAAAGCCAGGAAGAATTTACTAAAAATTTAATTGAACTCAATAATAATCACAGAATGTCAATGGCGATGAAAGGATATTACTTCTAATGGTAAAAATTTTACGATACAATAAACAAACAGGAGTAACTCCTAAAGCCCCCAACACTTATAGCCAAACTCGTTTTAATCCGAGTGATTTTTCAAGAGCATCCGATGCAATCGGACAAGTAGGAAAACAAGTTACATCAACAGGGTTAGATTTATTTTCACAGCAAGAATTAAACAAGTCAAAAAAAGCTGAACAGTTAAGTAATCAAGATATGAAAATGCTTGAAACTTTAGAAAAACAAAAAACGACCATGGATGTTTTTCAATTGAAAATGGATAGAGCAAACACATTACATGAGAAAATGGATTTTGCTTTGAATGGTACAGCAGAAGAACCAGGCTTAACTACTTTTGCAAATGATTATATGCATAATCAAGATTATAAAAACAATGAACGAAATTTTGCTGATGTAGCCGAGGGAATGAAACAATCAATTGCAGCAACAATTGAGGATGATGTTGTTAGAAAAGACTTTGAAATGAAGTTTGATAATAAAGCAGCTGCCTTAAAATTGAATGTAATGAATGGATCATTTAAAACAGGATTGGCTCAACGCACATCTGCGTATAAAGCAGAACACAAACAATTATTATATGAGATGGAGTATGGTAATCATTTAGAACAAAAGAATGCAAAAGATAGATTGCTCGGATTAAATGGAGTTGTCGGTATTCACGAAGAAGCATTTGATGGTGGTATTATTAATACAACACCAGAATTAGCAATCCAGTATAGTCAAGGAGAAGTAGAATTTATCAAAGCTAAATTAATGATAGCTGATGATCCACAAGCCTATATGGATTTAGCCAAAGGAAAAACACATGATTATCCTTTTAAAAATTTAACTGTTATTCAAAGATCAGATTTAGACATTAAAGCACAAAAACAAATAGATATTCTTGAAAGCCAGGCGGCAGCTGCTACTAAAAAAATGATAGCTGCAAATCAAAAAACTGTTAGTGATATTAGTGCATCTTTAGACGATGGGATCTTGCCCGAAAATGGTTTAGCTGAATTAGGAATAGCAAGATCTATTGCAGAAGATTTAGGCGATATTGATACAATAAAAGAAATAGATAATCATTTTGCAATGTGGAGTACCTATCAAGCAGCTCAACAATCAAACCCTTTAGATCTCCAAGCACAAATTAATGAATTACAAATTATTATTAATAAAAGTAATACAACAGATCTACCAATGGCAGCTCCTGGACAAAAAAGTGCAGCTGGAGTTAAAGAAATAAATTTATTAAAAATGAAAGCTCTACAAAATACAAAAACTAAAATGGATGCTGCTTTGGCAAAAGATTCTCTCCAATGGGCTAATCAAGTGGGTAAAATAACTTTAGAGCCAATGAATTTAAATGCTGATGCAGAATCTTGGAAGAAATGGGTTACTAATCGACAAGGAGATGGGAATCAAACAGCTGCGGTTTATGGCACAAAAAGAGATTTTTTAACCAAAGACGAGCAGCAAATGATTATGAATTATTGGCAAAGCGATGACACAACTATGGATCAGAAGATTGGATTAATTGCCAGGTTATCTGAATTTGGAATAGATGCTGATAATGTTTTTGAAGAAATTTTATCAAAAGGCGATGGGAAAAAAGAATCTCATTATTTTGCCCACATAGCGGGATTAATGAATGCAAATCCTAAAAGTCTTATTACAGGAGAATTAGCAGTTTCATTTTTTAATGGTTTTGCTAAAAAAGATGATTTTAGCAATCCTCAAACACAATTATTGTTGGGCGAGGATTCTAATTATACTAAAACACAATTTCAAGATTTATTTAATAATGCGATAAGTGGATCATTTATTAATGCCGATCCAGAAATGAATAAAACAATTTTTGATATGGCTAATATTATTTATCTCGATAGGGCAGCAAAGACCTCCAAATCAATAGATTCAACATTATATGAAAATATTATTAATGAATTAATTGGCGGTACAACTGTTGGCGGTGTTTCTTATGGTGGTATTGTAGAATATAATAATCAATCAACTCATGCCCCCGCCTGGATAAAATCAGATGATTTTGAAATAGTTATTAATAATTTATCCGATGGAGAATTTGAATTAGTTTCAAATGGTCAAATCCCTATTTGGTACAACGGATCTGAAACAGGCGAATTTAAATTAAGGGGCGATGTTTTTAATAGAGATTATGATCCAAGTTGGTTAGAGGACAAAACAAGATCAAAAGGGGCAATGATAAGCGATGCATCAAATTATAATCAGCCCTATTTATGGGTAGTGGGCGATGGTAAATATATTATATCTTTTAATACTCCTTTTAATAACGAAGATCCTCAATACTTGGCAACACAAAATAATGACAATGGATATTTTGTTTTAGATCTTAATAAAATTAAAGATTTGTATTTGAGTGGCGAATTAAAATCACAAAAATTTCCAGATTATAATATCAAATGAGTGGAATTTTTTTTAACGAACAAAGTAGTCTTTCCAGATTTACCCAGGCAGACAAAGCCAAAGGTTTTCGGACAACTTTCAGCGAAAATTATGAAGCAGCAAAATCTGATTTTTATGCCAGGTATAGATCTGATTCCAAAGCTCTAGGTTTTGCAGAAGTATTTACAGAAGAATTTGAAAAAAATAGACATTTATTAACTGATGATTTTCCTAATCCTTTACATTTAAATCATCCCGATGTTTTCGGATTACCCGAAATTGAGGCTGATGTAAAAAATTATAATGATAATTTAGTAATTAGTGGTTCAATAGAAGATTTAGAAAAAGGATATAAAAATTCATATCAAGCTCATCTTGATTGGTATTTTGATCAAGTGGATCAAATGAAAAAATCCCATCCTTTTTTATATGCAGATCTGAAAACAAGAGAAGAAGTTGATCAAGAAGTTATTGATAGAGCCAAAAATGCCTGGTCAGTTAATAAGCAAGTTATGGCAAATGCCGAGCCAGGATTGTTTGGATGGAATTGGGGGCAGATAGCAGCTGGAGCAAGAGCTGGTATTACTGATCCTTTGGTTCTTGCAACTTTACCAATTGGTGTAGCAACAGGTGGATGGACTACAGCGGGAATAGTAGGAATGCAATTTCTTAAAACTTTTGCAGTTGAAGCAGTTTTAGGAATGGTAGCGGAATCAGCTATACAGGTAGGAGTTTATAATTGGAATAATTCCGAGCTTGGTATTGAGCATTCCAAGAAACAAGCAGTTGCAACCATACTAACTGTTGGAGCAGCTAGTGGAGTTTTATCAACTGTTGTGCTTGGTTTATTTAAAACAGGAGCAATTCCTTTTGCCAAATATCAAGAATTTAAAATTTCTAAAAATCCCGAAGCCTGGTTAGAAAAAAATTTAACATCAATTATTAATGATGCAACAAAAGCACGACCAGAAACAAAAGAGTTAATTATGGATGCTTTGGCAGAAATGCCAAGAGAAGATTTAATTAAATTTTTAAAAGGGCTTCCAGGTAATATGAAAACCAAAGATCTATATAAATTTATAGATATGGAAGAAAATAAAAAAATTGAAATAAACAGAAATCCTTTTAAAAAAAATACAAAAAATGATTTAGACCACCGAAAAAATTTAGAAGAAGCAAAAGACAATTTAATAAATGAAACAATCCCAACAGAAGAAAAGCCAATAATAACACTTGATGAAAGTACCAAAGAATATGCTGATGGTTTTGTTGAATTTAAAATTGATGAATTAGAAGTTGATGCAAATTTGTTTCAATACAAAGAGGGCGGGGATGCATTTGGTGTAACTGAAAGATTAAAAGATGTAACTGAATGGAATCCTCACGCATCAAATGCCATTATGGTTTATGAATTTGCCGATGGAAGAAAAGTTATTGCCGATGGTCATCAACGATTAGGATTGGCAAAAAGAATATTAGCTCAAAATGATGGACAAAAACCTAAACTTGTTGGAATGTTATACCGAGAAGTGGATGGTTATTCTCCCGATCAAATAAAAGTTTGGGCAGCTATAAAAAATATCCAGGAGGGCAGCGGCACATCAATTGATGCAGCCAAGATACTTCGAATATCAAAAAAGAATTTTGATGATTTTAAAGCATCACTACCTAAACGATCTAACCTGGTTAAAGAAGCAATGGCAATGGAGGGATTAGCAGATGATGCCTTTGATTTAGTTGTTCGAGGACAATATTCCGCAGCTCATGCTGCAATGGTGGCAAGTTTGGTTAAGGATAAATCAATGCATAAAACTATTTTGCAATTATTAAAACAAACAGATCCTAATAATTTAGCTAAAGCCAGGTCTATTATTCTCCAAGCAATGGATAGTGGAACACAAACAATAGAACAAATAGATTTGTTAGGCACAGAATTTATTACCAAATCTTTATTTACTAACAAGGCTGATATTTTAGATACAGTTATTAAGGGTTTAAGAGCTGATAAAAATTTATTTAAAAGATTGAATTTACAAAAAAATAAAATAAACTCATCTGGTAAAAATGTACTCGATGAATCATATAATAAAAACAGGGAATCAATAAATGAAAAAATCTTACAATTCATCGAAAAACAAGCAACCAGAAGCGGCAACAAACTCGCAGAAGATCTCAACATCGCAGCCAAACTCCATGCCGAGGGAAACGAAAGTGCAGCCATCAAGCAATTCGAGGAAGCTGTCGATAGAGCAAATGCAAGAGGGGATTTTGATGGGTACGATGTTGGCGGATTTGGGAGTGCTGAAAAATCTCCAATCCAGGACAACCGCATCCTTGAAGAAGAAGATTTAAGTACAGCTAATCCACAAGATAATTTTTCTGATCCAGCTGGTACTGGTCAAAAAGAACAAGGAGATTTTTTACAAAATCAATTAGAGGAAATATTAGATATTCCTTTACGACCAGAACGAGGAGAATTTTCTGTTGATGAAGTTTTACAAAACTCATCTCCTATTGATAGAAAAGTTATAACACCAATACTAAAAAAAATAGATCCAAAAGATTTAGAAGATGCTCTTACAACAATAAACAAAGCTAGGGCTAAATCTAAATTACCACCATTTAAAAATTTAGATGATGCTATTGATCAATACGAGGCAGATCAAATTGCGTTTAATAAATTAGATACTACTGAGAGTATTATGAATACTCCTCAAAGAGAATCATTACGATTAAATATAACAAACATTTTACAAAAACATCATGGGCATACCACAGCAAAAGATAAATTATTTAAAGGACAACCAAAAGCAGAAAAGAAAGTTGTTTTTGTTATGGGTAAACCTGGTAGTGGTAAATCAACTATTGAGGCTGAGCCATTAATTAAAAAATTAAAAGCAGTTTTAGTTGATGTTGATGAGGCAAAAAAATTATTTCCAGAATATGATAATGGAAAAGGGGCTGGAGTTATCCATGAGGAAAGTGCAAATGTTGCTGCACAATTAATAACAAGAGCAACAAAAAATGGACATAATATGGTTATTCCTGTTGTTGGTAGTAGTTTTGAATCTTTATCTGGTAAAATAGCTTTATTAAAAGAAAGAGGTTATAAAGTATATTTACATAATGTGGATATTCCTGGAGATGAATCATACAGGAGATCTTTTGTACGATACTTAAATACAGGAAGATTAATAAATCATGCTTATTTATTAGATATTGGGGATAAGCCTAATCTAGTATATAAACAAATTAAGGAAAGTAAATTAGCAGATGGTTATAAAAAAACAGATAATTTCGTCAAAAAAGGACAACAACCCATACTCATCGAAAATGAGGGCGGGATTTCTCTCCGAGAAAAGTCTATTAACGCAAATGAAAAAAGAGTTCAAGAAACAGGATCAAGAAAAATTAAATTCTCAAAAGAAGATAAAGAATTCTTAGAAGAAATTAAAATTGCTGAATTTGCCGAAGAATACAGCAAAGTAGAATATGCTCTTGCTTACTTTTATGATTACACCCCTCCAGGTTTTAATAAAAATGATTTTATTAATTTTGTAAATGATGCTTATGATGGATGGGTTAGTGGTGTTGGAAAAGCAATACATCATTTTGCAGAAGATTTAGAAACACCTTTTGAAATTGTAAATATAGTATTACCAGCTCTTAAAAGAGAGATAGATTTTGATCCAGTTAAAGACACTTTAACGAGGATGAATTTAAAATTAAAAAAAGATGGATCATTACCAAAAGCAGAAAGTGGCGAAGTTGGTAGAGCAATAAAAAGAAAAAAATTTAACGAAGAACAATTAAAGAAATATTTACCAATAATAAAAGCAGTACAATCTGATCCTAATGCAAAAATTCAACCAGATATTGGTGTTGAAACAAAAGTACCAGAATTATCAAGTGAACAAAAACTCCTAGACGAATTTAAAGATGAGGAATTTTCTATTTCATCTAAGATGGAAGAAGATGAAATTATGGCAGATATGATAACTGCTAAATCAGCCTTGGAAGATATTAATAATGACCAGGCAATCATTAACAGATTAAGGGATTGTGTAATATGAGTTTGAGAGAATGTATTAATAATGCCAACAAAGAGGGTATTATCGATGATAAAAAAAAGATAGATATTCAAGGACACTTTGACAGTTTAGAAAAAGATTTTATTTCCCAGGGCTTATCTAAAACTGATGCAGAAAGAGAAGCGGGTAAATTAACTTTTGATGCTTTAAAACATGAAGCTGCGGAAAAGAAAAGACAAGCTATGCTCACTATCATAGCCCAGGCAAGAATAAAAAAATTCATTCAAACTTTTCGTAATGCAAGTGGAGAATATGATCCAGCAGAAGCAATGATTGCAGCTCTAGCTCCTAATCATCGGATGCCATTTTCAGATTTACAATCTCGTTATCAAACTGTTCGAGGGCAACTCTACAAACGCATGACAAATTATATTTTAAAATTTAAAAGAAATATGACAGGCGGAGCAAGAAATGAGTTTTTAATGGATGATGTTGTAAGAGAAATGTTTGAGCCTGGAAGTACAAAAAATCCTATTGCAAGAGATCTAGCCGAAGCTGCAAGTGAAACAATGGAGTTTGCAAGATTAAAATATAATGCAGCTGGGGGAAGAATACAGAAATTAAAACATTGGGGAATGCCGCAAATGCATGATGCTATTTTAATTTTTAAATTTGGGAGAGAAAAATGGATAAATAAAATTGGTGGATTTGATGAAGCTGGTAATTTTGAT
>Ga0208299_1001031_pt1 | contig 22167 bp, 16 predicted proteins | sample 15_taG_FD_184089 | JGI IMG/M metagenome (GOLD analysis project Ga0208299, IMG submission 184089) | Marine viral communities from the Subarctic Pacific Ocean - 15_ETSP_OMZ_AT15312 metaG (SPAdes) (version 2) | ecosystem: Environmental > Aquatic > Marine > Oceanic | place: Pacific Ocean | collected...
TAATTGTGATTTCTCTAGTGTGTGGAGTTTTAATGGTTTCGCAAATGGTGTTAACTTAACTGGACTCAAACTACACGCTACATCTAATTTTGGTAGCTGTGGTAATTTTACTAATTTCGCTAATGGACCCACACCTTTATCGACAACTGATTATGATTATTTCCTTGATCGATTAGCCGCAACTGGTGTGGCCGTGCCACTTACTCTAGATATGGGTATTGCAACATATACAATAGCTACAGCCGGTGCTTATCATACTTATTTGACTGGCACGTTGGGATGGATTATAAATGACAACGGAGGAATTTAAAAAATACTAACGTAAGGTTAGAAATAAAAACAAACAATAAATTTAATTAAATGAAAATTAAAGAAGAAGAATTAAGTAAAATTAAAGAGCAACAAATAAAACTACAAACTGTTGTGAATGAAATAGGTTTAATAGAATCTAAAAAACATCAACTGTTACATTTAGTAGGTACTATTAATGAAGAAGTTGAAGAGTTTAAAAAAGGATTAGAAAAAGAATATGGATCGATTAATATTAATCTAGAGACAGGTGAATATACTGAAATAGAAAGTAACTCTGAAATTAAAGAAGAAGATCCAAGTTTAGTGTAATGAGCAATATTAGAAAAATTAGTATAGGATCTGATTATAAAAATGATGCAATGCATTATTCTGTAGGTCAAGAAGTGTATGGAGGTCATGTTATCTGCGATATAATTAATGCTGAAAAAAAAGATGAATACTTAATTTATATTAAAAAAGGTGATGAGGTTTTACCATGGAAAAAGTTTAACTCCAATATGGCTATTGCAGTAGAATTTGATCTTAAGTATTAATGAAAAGTTTATATAGTTTTATAATAAAACCTCTTCATGATAGATACAATAATAAAAAGAAAATTGAAGGAGGAGGAGAGCTAATATTAAATTCTAATATAGAAATATTCCAATCTGTAGAAAAAAGAGCTATTGTAGTTGCGAAACCAGCGGCCTTGTCTACCCCTATTAAAGTAGGTGATGAAATATATATTCATCACAATATATTTAGAAGGTATTATGATATAAGAGGAAACGAAAAAAACAGTGGATCATACTTCAAGGACAATATGTTTATATGTGAACCTCATCAAATTTACCTATATAAAAGTAAAGACCATTGGAAATGTAACTTAGACTACTGCTTTGTTCAACCAGTACAATCAGAGGACGTTTTTAATACACAGAAAGACGAACCTCTAATTGGTGTGGTAAAATATAGCAATAAGTTCTTAGAAGCAAAGAAAATAAATCCTGGAGACACTATTGTTTTCACCCCGAATTCAGAATTTGAATTTAAAGTAAATGGTGAATTATTATATTGTATGAAATCAAATGACATAGCATTAACAAATGAGTATAAAAAAGATAAAATTAAATATAATCCAAGCTGGGCATAAAGCTGTTGAAGAATTGATTAAAGTGGCACAAGAACCTATTATAGATACAAAAGAAGATATTTCTGCAGATAGATTAAAAAATGCAGCAGCTACTAAAAAATTAGCAATATTTGACGCGTTTGAAATACTACATAGAATAGATGAAGAAAAAGCTATTTTAGAAAACAAACCTATCAAAGAAGTAAAAGAAGAAAGATCTTTTAAAGGTTTTGCGGAAGGAAGAAGCAAATGAGTTATCAACAAACATTATATAATGAAATAAAAGACCATATAAATCCTAAAATTTTAAAGAAAAATAATAGATTAAAAAAATGGAAATATGGATATAATTCTGATTATGATTTTATTGTTATAAGTAAAACAGGGGAAATTGGAGAAATCATTGAAATACAAAATCTCAAAATCGCTTTACCAACAGTTGTTACTCCGTATAAAAAATCAAAAAAAGAAAGTGAACAATTTTGGGAAAAAAGAGAATATCCTAAAGAATTAAAAAGAATTAAAAGTAGGTTTGATTGGGATGAATATAGTGTAGAATTTAAAGAAAAATGGTACGATTATATAGATGAAGAATTTAGACGAAGAGACGAAGGGTATTGGTTTTATAATAAAGGAAATCCTACTTATATCACTGGTACTCATTACATGTACCTTCAATGGTCAAAAATTGATGTCGGAGCACCGGATTACAGGGAATCAAACAGATTATTTTTTATCTTCTGGGAAGCATGTAAAGCAGACACCAGATGTTATGGGATTTGCTATCTTAAGAATAGACGATCTGGATTTTCATTTATGGCTTCGGCAGAACTGGTTAATCAAGCAACCATTTCATCTGACAGTAGATATGGGATTTTATCCAAAACAGGAGCTGATGCTAAAAAAATGTTTACGGATAAAGTTGTACCAATCTCGATTAACTATCCATTCTTTTTCAAACCCATCCAAGACGGTATGGATCGTCCTAAAACCGAACTGGCATATAGAGTTCCAGCATCTAAACTTACACGTAGAAAATTGGAAGCAAATGAAGAGCTTCGAGAACTAGATGGATTAGATACAACTATAGATTGGAAAAACACAGGAGATAATAGTTACGATGGGGAGAAGTTAAAAATTCTAGCTCACGATGAAAGTGGGAAATGGGAAAGACCAGATAATATACTAAATAACTGGAGAGTTACTAAAACCACCTTGCGATTAGGTAGTAGAATTGTAGGTAAATGTATGATGGGATCTACAAGTAATGCACTAGACAAAGGAGGAGAAAATTTCAAAAAACTTTACAATGCTTCAGATGTTACCCAAAGAAATAAAAATGGACAAACAAAGTCAGGATTATATAGTTTATTCATTCCTATGGAATGGTCCTACGAAGGATACATTGATACTCATGGTGTACCTGTGTTCGATACTCCAAAAGAACATGTCAGAGGTATTGATGGATTACCTATCACCATCGGAGTTATTGAACATTGGGAAAACGAAGCAGCAGGATTACGAAACGACCAAGATGGTTTAAATGAATTTTATAGACAATTTCCACGAACCACTAAGCACGCTTTTAGAGATGAAACTAAACAATCATTATTCAATCTAGTTAAAATATACGAGCAAATAGATTATAATGAAGAAATTCATAATATAAGCTCTGTTACTAGGGGTAATTTTCAGTGGATTAATGGAATAAAAGATACTAGCGTGATATTCTATCCCAACAAAGATGGAAGATTTAATATAACATGGGTGCCAGAAAAAAAATTACAAAATAATGTAATATTAAAAAATGGAATAAGATATCCAGGTAATGAGTTTTTAGGAGCGTTTGGTTGTGATAGTTATGATATCTCTGGAACCGTGGATGGTAAAGGATCTAATGGAGCATTACATGGTTTAACAAAATTCAGCTTAGAGGATTGTCCTCCTAATCACTTTTTTTTAGAATATATATCTCGTCCCCCTACTGCTGAAATATTTTTTGAAGATGTTTTAATGGCTTTAGTTTTTTATGGAATGCCTATTTTAGCAGAAAACAATAAACCTAGATTATTATATTATTTAAGAAGAAGAGGATATAGAGGTTTTAGCATGAATCGTCCAGATAAAATATGGAATAAATTATCTGTTACTGAGAAAGAGGTAGGAGGAATACCAAATTCTAGTGAAGATATAAAACAAGCTCATGCCGCTGCAATAGAAACTTATATAGAAAATGAAGTGGGATTGTTAAATAATGACACTTATGGAGATATGTATTTTCAAAAAACGTTGGAAGACTGGGCAAAATTTAATATAAATAACAGAACAAAGCACGATGCTGCGATAAGTTCTGGTTTAGCTATTATGGCTTGTAACAGACTTAAATACAGACCAGTCGCTAAACGTAATAATACCCCAGTAGACTTAGGTATTAAAAGATATGATAATAAAGGATTAATTTCAAAAATAATAGAATAAATGCAGATTAATACAACAGATTATAGTTCTTTTCCAGACCAGGTGGTACCTGAAGCTGAAAAAAGTACTTTAGATTATGGATTACAAGTTGCTCGAGCTATTGAAGGTCAATGGTTTAGAAATTCCAGGGGAGGATTAGGTGCAGGTTATGCAAATGGAGGATATGCGGTTAATTTTAATACTTATCACACTTTACGATTGTATGCTAGAGGTGAGCAACCAGTACAAAAATATAAAGATGAATTATCTATAAACGGTGATTTATCTTATTTAAATTTAGATTGGAAACCTGTTCCTGTAATTTCTAAGTTTGTAGATATTGTAGTAAATGGAATGTCTCAAAGAGTTTATGATGTTAGAGCTTTTGCATGTGATCCTGAATCTACTGAAAAAAGAACTGAATATGCTAAAAAATTACTTACAGATGTTAGAGAAAGAGAATTAACACAGCAAGTAAATGATGCTATAGGAATTGATATAAGATCAAAACCACAACAAGCATTAGGTTTAGAAAGCGAAGAAGAATTAGCTTTACATCTTCAATTGGATTATAAGCAATCGATAGAAATCGCAGAAGAAGAGTTAATTAGTAATGTATTAGAAAAAAATAAATTTGATTTAACTAGAAGAAGATTTTCACAAGACTTAGTTACATGTGGTATTGGTGCTGTTAAAACTAGTTGGAATAAATCAGAAGGAATTGTTATAGATTATGTAGATCCAGCAAGTCTAGTTTATTCTTATACTGAAGATCCTAATTTTGAAGATATATATTATGTAGGAGAAGTAAAAAATATATCTTTGCAAGATTTAAAAATGCAATTTCCTAACCTCACTACCGAGGAAATGGAACAAATTCAAAAATATAGAGGAAATGCAGAATACTTAAGAAATTGGAATGGATATTATGATGGGCAAACAGTACAGGTATTATATTTTGAATATAAAACATATGTAGATCAAGTGTTTAAAATAAAAGAAACTAATACTGGTTTATTAAAAGCTTTAGAAAAACCAGATACTTTCAATCCCCCAAGTAATGATAATTTTGAAAAAGTATCTAGATCTATAGAAGTATTATATAGTGGAGCAAAAATTCTAGGACATCCATTAATGTTAGAATGGAAGATGGCAGAAAACATGACACGTCCTGTATCTAATAATACTATTGTTAGAATGAATTATGTGGTATGTGCACCGAGAATGTATAAAGGAAGAATAAATTCCTTAGTTAATAGAATAACTGGTTTTGCTGACATGATTCAATTAACTCATCTAAAACTCCAACAAGTATTAGCCCGTATTGTTCCCGATGGGGTTTATTTAGATATGGATGGTTTGGCAGAAGTTGATTTAGGAAATGGTACTAATTATAATCCTGCTGAAGCTTTAAATATGTATTTTCAAACTGGTAGTGTCGTCGGGAGATCTATGACTCAAGACGGTGAAATGAATCATGGTAAAATTCCTATTCAAGAATTACAATCTTCTAATGGAGGCGCTAAAATACAATCATTAATACAAACTTATCAGTATTATTTACAAATGATAAGAGATGTTACCGGCCTTAATGAAGCTAGAGATGGTAGTACTCCAGATAAAAATGCTCTAGTAGGTTTACAGAAACTAGCTGCTGCTAATTCCAATACTGCAACTAGACATTTAGTTCAAGCCATGTTATACTTAAGTTCTCGTATTTGTGAAAATGTAACATTAAGAGCAGCTGATTCTTTAAATTTCCCATTAACTAGAGAAGCGTTACAAGATAGTTTAAGTAGATATAATACTGCTACTTTAGAAGAATTGAAAAATTTAAACATCCATGATTTTGGTATTTATCTTCAATTAGAACCAGATGAGGAAGAAAAACAATTATTAGAACAAAATATTCAAATTGCTTTACAACAACAGCAAATTGATTTAGAAGACGCCATTGATTTAAGAGAGATTAATAATATAAAACTCGCAAATCAAATGTTGAAACAACGACGAACAAAGAAACAAGAAAAAGATCAACAAATAGCACAACAAAACATTCAAGCCCAAGCCCAAGCAAATGCAGAAACTGCTCAAAAAGCAGCGATGGCAGAAGTACAAAAAAATCAAGCTTTAGCTGAAAGTGAATTACAAATAGAACAAGGGAAATCTCAATTCCGAATGCAAGAAATGCAAACTAAAGGAGAAATTGATAAACAATTAATGGCAGCAAAATTTGATTATGATCGTCAATTAAAATCAATGGATATTAATCAAGTTCGCCAAAAAGAGCAATTTATTGAAAATAGAAAAGATAAAAGAGCTAAATTAGAAGCTACACAACAAAGTCAAATGATGAATCAGCAGATGTTAAAAACTCCGCCGATTGATTTTGAAGACGGAGCAGAGGGTATAGGAGATGAACCTATGACGCCATCAGCTTTAGAATAACATAAACTTATATTATATTATATCATGTCAACACAACAAGAACAAGAGGCTAAACCTCTAAAAGTAAAAAAACCATCATTTAAATCCAAACGAGAAGATGATGCAGTATTTAAGGTAAACTTAACTAAAGATAAAAACGATGCCATTCCAGAGCGAAAAACAGAGGAAATATCTATGGGCGAACCATCCGGAAATAGCAAGAGCGTGGACGCAAGCATACGGGTCGACACCAATAAAGCGGAAAGTAAGACCACTCAAGAAAAAGAAGTAATTACTATAACCGAAGAAGTTAAAACACCAGAAAATAACACAACTATTACTCCACAACTTTCTACTCCAAAAATAGAAATACCAGAGAATATTGGAAAAGTTATAGATTTTATGAAAGATACTGGGGGAACATTAGAAGATTATGTTAGATTGAATGCTGACTATTCTAATGTAGATCCAGATGCTTTATTAAGAGAATATTACAAACAATCAAAACCTCATTTAACATATGATGAAATAGATTTTCATATGCAAGATTCATTTTCATACGATGAGGAAGATGATGAAGAGCGAGAAGTTAAAAGAAAACAACTTGCTGTTAAAGAAGAAATTGCAAAAGCTAAAAACTTTTTAGAAGATACAAAGAGTAAATATTATGAAGAAATCAAGTTGAGATCTAATAATACTCCCGATCAACAAAAAGCAGTAGAGTTTTTCAATAGATACAATCAAGAAAAAGAAGCGGCAAATAAGCAACATGAAGTATTTGTAAACAATACTAAAGATTATTTAACTGATAAATTTGAAGGTTTCAAATTTGATATTGGTGATAAAAGTTTTAGATATAATGTTTCAAATCCAGAATCAATTGCTAATCAACAATCTAATGTAGGTACATTTTTTAAGAAGTTCTTAAATGAAAAAGGTGCTGTAGAAGATTATAAAGGTTATCATAAAGCTATGTATGCTGCCAATAATGTCGATTCCATTGCGGAACATTTTTATGAGCAAGGTAAAGCCGATGCTACTAAAAATATAATAAGTAAATCTAAAAATATAAGTAATGACCCACGTCCTCAGGATTCAGGTGAAGTATTTATTGGAGGATTAAAAGTTAAAGCAATTAATGGGGTTGATAGTTCGCGATTGAAAGTAAAATACAAAAATAAAAAATAAAAATTATGAGTTTTGTAACAGGCGGGAGTTTTCCTGCATCCCTTATACCAGCTCAGCAAAGAATGGCCTTAAGCAGTAATTATATTGATTTCACAGGTACATCAGGCGGAAACTTTGCTCAGCAGTATTTACCAGAGCTTTACGAAGCAGAGGTAGAAAGATATGGAAACCGAACAATTGGAGGTTTCCTTAGAATGGTTGGCGCTGAAATGCCAATGACATCAGATCAAGTTGTTTGGTCTGAACAAAATAGACTACACGTTGCTTATAAAGCAGCGACAGTATCAGTTATTGGAGGAACAGATGTTGATATAGAAGTATTAATTGACGTTGCAGCCGCTGGTGCTACTAATGGCGCAGTAAGAGTTGGACAAACAATTTTAATGGCAGATAATGCTACTGGATTAATTGTTCAAAAAGGTTTAGTTCAAGCTCTTGGTACAACTACTCTCCCGGATGATACGTTATCTGTAAAATTATATGGTACAGCTACTAATGCTTTACCTACGGCAACAGATGGTATCAATTTATATGTTTATGGTGCTGATTTTGGAAAAGGATCTGTAGGAATGGATGGTTCAATTGAACCTCAATTCACTCAGTATTCTAATAATCCAATAATTATCAAAGACAACTTTCAAATTAGTGGATCAGATGCTGCTCAAATTGGTTGGGTTGAAGTATCAACAGAAGATGGACAATCAGGATATTTATGGTATCTAAAATCTGAATCTGAAACAAGATTAAGATTTGAAGATTACTTAGAAATGGTAATGGTTGAAGCTCTTCCAATGGATCAAGGTACATATGTATCAACTGCTGAATATCAATTTGGTGGACCTGGTGTGCCTTCGGGTACTACAGGAACAGTTATTGCAGGATCAGAAGGATTATTTTCTGCTATAGAAGACAGAGGTAATGTATATTCTGGTTTTGCCGGTGCTGCTGCTCCAGGTTCTGGTGCTTTAGGTGATTTCGATGAAATCCTTAAAAATCTAGACAAGCAAGGTGCTATTGAAGAAAACATGCTTTTCTTATCAAGATCAACTGCTTTAGATTTCGATGATATGGTTGCTGCAATGAATGGAAGTTATGCTTCTACTCAAGCTGCTTCTTATGGATTATTTGAAAATGACGGTGAAATGGCATTAAACTTTGGATTCAATGGTTTTAGAAGAGGTTCTTATGACTTCTACAAAACTGATTGGAAATATCTAAACGATGCTTCTTTACGTGGTCTATCAAATGAGATTGACGGGGTAATGATTCCAGCAGGAACTACAACAGTTTATGATCAAATTCTTGGATCTAATATTAGAAGACCTTTCTTGCATACAAGATATAGAGCTTCTGAGACAGAAGATAGAAGAATGAAATCATGGATTACTGGTTCTGTTGGTGGTGCTTATACTGATACGCTAGATGCGATGACTGTGAGTTTCTTATCTGAAAGATGCTTAGTGACTCAAGCTGCGAATAACTTTGTTTTATTCAAAGGAGCTTAATTATTAACATTTAAAAATAGAAACTATGGCTTATATAAAAATAAAAAACAACGCCAACGGCGCTGGCTCTACAATAGCAACAGTAGCAATAGATGGATGTACTGAAACAATAATAGATGTAGATCTTCCAGTGTTAGCAGTGGATGATACGCTTCCCGCTTTTACGGTTAAGGTAACTAACAACGCTGGATCTTCTGGTGAAGATTGTGATATCACTGTTGATGGTACTATTACTATGGCAGATATATATAACACACTAAATGCAGCGGTTGAAGCTGGTTTAGCTGATCCTTATCATATACCTACCGTTAGTGGAATCGTTGATTCTGATGGTGGAATAAATCCAATAACAGTAATAACTGCTCCGTAATACGGGTAGATAAATTATCTAAGACCCCTTTTATTAGGGGTCTTTTTTAAAACAATTATATTATATTATATTATGAAAACACAAGAAATAGAAAATAAACCTCCTGTTGAAAAATGGGAATATAAAGATAGAAATTACTATCTTATGCACAATAAGATGCCTTTAACTTATACTTTACCTACAAGGCATTCTCGTAAATATCCTTTAGTATGGTTTGATTCAGAAAAAGGTTATGAAAGAGAATTGCGTTACGCGACTAATCATCCAAGTATTTTTGTTGATGAACAAAAAGGTCAAGTAACATTGAAGCATGTAGTATTTGAAAAAGGACACTTAAGGGTTCCTAAAAACAAAAGAAATTTACAAGAATTTTTAGCTCATCACCCACATAATGGTTTAATATTTTTAGAACATGATGCGGAGGTAGTAGCTGAAGATGAATTTGATAAATTAGAAATAGAGTTAGCCGCAGCTAATTTAGCTTATGAAATGGATGTTGATACAGCAGAAGCTTTAATGAGAGTGGAAATAGGATCTAAAGTAACTAATTTAAGTTCAAAAGAATTAAAAAGAGATTTACTTATATTCGCAAAACGCAATCCTAGACTTTTCTTAAATTTAGCTCAAGATGAAAATATATTGTTACGTAACTTTGCGATTAGAGCAACGGAAGCAAATATTATTAAACTAGCTGATGATCAACGCACTTTTAAATGGGCTAGCAATGGTCGTAAATTAATGAGTGTTCCATTTGATGAAAATGCTTATTCAGCAATGGCTGCTTGGTTTAAAACAGATGAAGGTTTAGAAGTTTATCGATCAATCGAGAAAAAACTTAAATAACAAGTGATACTAAAGGGTGGCTTAACCGCCATCCTTTTTTTTTAACATAAAAATATTATTATGAACGTAGATGAAGTCTATAAAACTGTACTATATATTCTAAATAAAGAACAAAGAGGATATTTAACACCAGAGGAATTTAATAAGGTAGCAACTCAAGTTCAATTAGAAATTTTTGAAAAGTACTTTGAAGACTTAACTCAACAGCTACGTTTACCCGATGTTACCGATAGTGAATATGCAAATAGAGTTAAATTAATTGAAGAAAAAATATCTAAATTTGAAGTTTCAGAAACCCTAACAGGTGGTGGGCCTTTTGATTTAACAGGGCTTACGGTACCACTGCATAGATTAGGTACCATTGAATTTACACCTGCCCTTACTCCTGCAGCGTGGACTAATAATCCTCCAACTCTGCCGGTAGAATTAGAAGAAGTTACACAGCACGAGTTCAATTTAACACGAAGATCTAAATTAACAGCTCCCTCTGATGTATGGCCTATTTTCACTTTAAAAGACAATCTAGTAACTACAGCTCCTAATTTAGCTAATATAACAGTATATTATGTTCGGAAACCAGCCGATCCAATATGGGGTTATAGTGTTGGAAGTTTAGGACAATATATTTGGGATGGAGATCCTAGTGCAGCTTCTCCTTTTTATCCTGGTGGTGGTCTTGTACCTGTTAGTGTTGATTTTGAAATATCAGATATAGATAAAACAGAAGTTATATTAAAAATATTAGCATACACGGGAGTTATTATTAGAGATCCTAATATAGTAGCTACAGCAGGTCAAATGGCTCAAGCAGAAGATATAATTGAACAAACTTAAAAAAAATGGGATTAATAACAGAAACAGATTATCAATATTACGAAGGCGAACAATTATTTACTGCTAGTGGTGGTATAAATCAAGAATTAGTTTGTACATTTAATACTACTATGTTAGATATTAATGCGCAACATCCTTCAAATTACATTGTAGAACATAGCACTGTAACTCCTCCTACCGCAACCAGTTGGGTTACAATTCCTATTGCGGATTATGTAGTATCTCAAAATATAGTTCGGATTACTCCTGCTCTAGGCGCTGGCGATTTAATAAGAATAAAAATAATTGAACCAGCTAAATGGGATAATTATGGTGGTTATGAATACATAAAACTAAATGATATAATAGATAATTTCTTAGTAGCATATGTAGGAGATGACAAATTAATACCTAGAGTTAAAAGAAGAGACGTAATGTTTCATGCGAAGCGTGGATTGCAAGAATTTAGTTATGACACATTAAAAAGTGTTAATTCTATAGAGATATCTATGCCTCCAAGTTTATCTTTTCCTATTCCACCAGACTATGTTAATTATGTTCAGCTTTGCTGGGTTGATCAATTAGGAGTTAAACATATTATATATCCTACTACTTTAACAAGTAATCCTACTCAAGTACCTATTCAAGATGGAGAATACGAAGCATTACCAACTCAAGATCATTGGGGTGAGAATTTAGAAGCTCAACAATCTTTTACTAATGAAAGGTGGAGGACTGCTAATGATAGATTAATAACTGGAGAATTAGATAATTATTGGACAGGTGTATATGATTGGAATTGGTGGAAATTAGCTTATGGTAGAAGATATGGATTAGAACCTTCTGTAACTCAAAAAAATGGATGGTTTACGATTGATGAAAGAAGAGGTATGTTTTCATTTTCTAGCGACTTAGCTGGGAAGCTTATAATGATCAATTATATCTCAGATGGCTTAGGGTATGATTCAGATATGAAAGTCCCTAAGATGGCAGAAGAAGCCATGTATTTGTATATTTTACATGCTATACTATCAACTAGATATGGAGTTAATGAATATGTAGTTAGAAGATTTAAGAAAGAAAAATCAGCAGCATTAAGAAATGCAAAAATTAGATTATCAAATATTAAACTAGAAGCATTCACTCAAATTATGCGAGGGAAATCTAAATGGCTTAAAAATTAATATATATGGCTAACGAGTTAAAAAGTACGTTTCTAAGATCTAAAATGAATAAAGATCTAGACGCAAGAATATTACCTCCCGGTGAATATCGTGATGGTGAAAATATTGCTATAAGTAGATCAGAAGGTGCAGATGTTGGTGCTTTGGAAAATATTCTTGGAAATAAATTAGTATCAGATTTTGGTATAACTGCCATTGGAGTTGAGACTATAGGTATGTATACGGATAATGGAAATAATAGAATTTTTCTATTTATGACTAATTATACTGATAGTTCAAGTGATCAATTAAGTAATAGAGCATCTGTAGATTCCTATTGTTCTATTATTGTATATGATTTTGATGATGAAAATTATGAAGTATTAGTAGAAGGTAGTTTCTTAAATTTCTCTAAAACTCAACCTATATATGGTATTAATTTGTTAGAAGATTTATTATTTTGGACAGATGATAGAAATCAGCCTAGAAGAATAGATATATTAAAAGCTTTAGACGCTCCCGCTACGAGTCCAAATCCCTATTATCAACTAGAAGAAAATATTTCTGTAGCTAAATATTATCCTTTTTCTACTCCAGAAACTTATGAGGAGATAACTGTTACAGTTAAAGCTATTACTACAGTATTAAATTTTGATGGTAGTAACTTAAATGCAGCCGCAACTGGCCTAGGCACAATACCATTTGTACCTCCTGTGGATTATCCTCAAACCAAATATAATACTATTTGTGAAATACAAGGAGATTTACCTAATATAAAATTGCACCCGGGATTAAAATTTTATGTAAAAAGTTCTACTCCTAATGGAGGATATGGATCTTTAGATACGTTTACTACGTGGCCTTTTTATAATGAAATAAAAAATTATCCAATAGAATGGGCAATGCAATCTCTGCATGGAGGAGCACCTACTCCATTTCCATGGCCCATGTATGATATGAATTCAGCCCCTAATCCTCCTAGAGCAGAATATGAGGAAGAGTCTGGGTACAGCGATAGATGGATGAGTGTATCTAAAGAATATGCTAGTAACCCTAATGCACTTTTTAGAGCAAATACCCCGGGTGGGCCAATAACTTCTAAAGATGATACTGCAACAGGAGCCACTCAAGATTTACATTCCTTAGATTATCAAGAAAATTATTTAAAATGGTTTTATCCTAATATACCATTTTTAGATACTAGTACTGGAGAAGAATGGGAAGGGGAAGTGGAATTAGTATTTATTGTACCAAAATTAAGGAATAAAACAGATAGATGGTTACCTTCTACTTATCGAATTAGACTAAATGATATTGAACAGGCAGATATTACCACAGATTTAGCATATGCTCCGGAAAAAGGATTAGCTAGTCAAGGATATCATGAAGATGGAATGCCTGCTATTGGTTTAATTGCCACATCTCCAAACGCTCAATGGCTTCCAAGAAATACTTTAGGATCTATTAGTGGAATAAATGAAGCTTGGTTAGCAAATGAAATGGTTTTAATAGCGGGCACTACTAATACAGTAAATTATTTAACGGATTATCAAAAGTCTGTTGGATTAGGATTACTTAATGTTACTTTAAACCCTTTAAATGGTTATGGAATTGGACCTAAATTAGGACCTGCTATAACTACTGCCCCAGGATACACTATACCTTTAAGAACTTATGCTAAATGGTATTTTCAACCAGGTATGAAAATTGATTGTCCTTTATTCACTGACCCTAATGTAACGCTTGTTATAGATCAAATTTTTCCTAATGGGGCTTTTCCTGATAATACAGGTCCAGATTCCAATCTTGGTACATTTTTAATATCTGTTCATGGTGAAGATAGAGATGGAAATTTTCTAACACATTGGGTTACTCCTGATATGGAAGAGTATTTGTATGATGGATCATATGGAGGGATATATTTAGATTTATCTTTTCCTAATCCTTACTATGAACAGAATTTTGGTGGAGACACTTTTTACTTAGATGAAAAATTTTGTAGATTAGCATATAGATATAAATTTGATAGTGGAGAATATTCTTTAATCTCTCCTTTCACTCAATGTTTATTTCAACCTAAAAACAAAGGGTATTATTTAAAAGGTAAAAATAAATGGGATTATGATACCGCAGGAGTTGCTTTTTTAACAGTAGGAGATGCTGAACCCACTAGTGATATTGAAGATGTTTCTCAAACTACACTTAATAAACTATACGAAAATTCATTAGAGCAAGTCCAGATTCTTATAGAAAGCCCGGTCATAGGAGTAGATAATATTCCTTTTAATGAAATAGGTGAAAAATTAAAAATAGAATCATTAGAAATAATATTTAATGAATCAGATAGTACTGCGCTAAAAGTTCTAAAATCTATCCCTGTTTCAGATCCAGCAATAACAACTAATGCTACTAATGTATTTACTTACACTTGGGAAGGAGATAAACCTTATAGTACTTTACCAGCTAAAGAAGTAGTAAGAGTATCTGATAAAGTTCCTATTAAAGCCTTAGCTCAAGAAATAGCAGGGAATAGAGTGATATATGGGAATTTTGTTAATAGACATTCGTCACCAGAGTTTTTAAATTATGACATAGGGATAAGTAGGAAATATACAGTAGATGATGAATTTACTAGTTTTTCTACCGAATCTTATCCTAATCATACTTTAAAGCAAAATAGAAGTTATCAAGTTGGAATAGTATTATCAGATAAATATGGAAGACAATCAGATGTTATATTAGCTCCGTCTGAAATTAGTACATTAGAAGCAAATTCTCAAATCTTCAGTGGTGATACATTTAAAGCTAAATATTTAACAATAGAAGAGGCTGTAGATGTACTTCCTCAAGGGCGTAATATAACTGACTGGGTAGGCAATAGTATTAAAATATTGTTCAATGATGTTATTCCTAAAGAAATCGCAGGGTTAGATGGATATCCTGGGCTATATACAGATCAAGGTGGAGTGGTTAATGTTGTTGTAAATAATGGAGGCGTTGGTTATACAGCAGCTAAAAACGTTCCTACTACAACGCTCTCATCCTTAGGTGTTGGATTAACCGTAGATATTACAGAAACGGGAGGTATTATAGATGGAATATTTATTAATCAACCAGGTAAAGGATATGAAGTAGGTGACACGGTCAATGTAAACCAAGATGGAAATGTTTCCGCTATTTTAGAAATTACAGAAACTTCAGCAGCTAATCCTTTAGGATGGTATTCTTATAAAGTAGTAGTAAAACAACAAGAGCAAGATTATTATAATTTATATCTTCCTCAAATACTTAATGGTGAACCTTTGTCTGATCCTGGGGTTTCACCTCCTTATCTTAACCGCGTAGGTGTTGAAAGTAAATTTGTTTTCTCAACTTTAGGAGACAATATAAACAAAATCCCTAGAGAAGTTAATGAAAGTAATCAATTTGTAGACTATGTAACTAGTAAAACAAAATTATTTCCTAGAGTTAGTCAATTTGGAGGAGAACAATCAACGTGGGGGATTTTTGGAGTAGGTCTTTCTTCATGGGGTAGCAGCACAAATATTAAAACTGGAAATGTATTTAATGATGAAAATGCTGATGGAGTAGTTAATTTAGGATCATTTAATAATATATATAACATAGATCCAGCGACTCCTCCAAGTTATAGTCTTTTGCAATATATTTTATATAAACAACAAGACAATCCGTATATAACAATAGGTACTAATAGCCCTGGTAGAAGTCCTTTTTTACTATCATATTTATATTCTCCTGGGGGAATTGCTGGGTTATTTTATGATGGTGCTGAAGTTAATTATGATGGTTATATAGAAACTACTGGAGTTGGTACAACTCATTATAGTGGTTCATCTAGCGCTATATCTCAAGGAGCATTTAACAGCGGTATAGGGGTTGTTGAAACATCTCCTTTTGTATCTAAATTAGATATTTTTTACGAAACCTCAACTAGTGGTAAAATAAATGATTTAAATTATTTAATTGAAACTAATGCTGACGAAAATATTCCTTATGATTTAAGAATTGAAAACGCTCTATGGACAGAAAATCTTGATCCATTATATTGGAGTTTGTGGAGAATTAACGGCTTACCTAGCCCTGTTCCTGTAGCTGGTGCTGATCCTTGGATATCTAAAATAACTCCTCAGAACGCCTTAGGATTAACTATACCTTTAGCAGACGTCGTTTCAGTTGATATGTCAGTGGTAGATAATTTAGGTGTAGATAGAAGTAATGAGTTTTTAATATCAAATAATGTATCTGGTACTAGTACTTATGGTATATATTTAGACAATGGGCAAGATGGTGGTTTAACATATTTAGAAAGTCCTTCACAGGCGCATGATTTTACGTTTACAATTACAGTAGAAACATTGGCAGAAATACCTACCGATCCAAACAATGTAAAAGTATTTAATTTTAGTAGAAGTTATACTAATGCACGACCTGACTTATCCCAATCTGGATCAAACCCTAGAGGAGGACCTGCACCACTAGACCCACCAATTCTTAAAGCTGATGAAACAGGAATAGTATGGGGAAAGATAATAGATCCAACAGGAATGAGTGGACCTTGGGGTACAAATATTGCTGCGGTTAACGGAGGTATGCGGACGTGGTATAATACTATTGGAGGAATCCCGGGATTGGGGTTACAAGAAGATATTGCTCAACAATTAAAATGGAGTATTATAAGTTGTATAAATCAAACGGATTTACAGGATTATAAAAATAACATTTCTTTCACTCAAGGAAGTAATGGATACATAACTAATCCAAACCCACCAGGTAATCCACAACAGTGGCAAAATGAGCAAGCTATTCAAGTAGATACTCCACTTCCTGCGGGAGATTACCAAGTAGTATATCAAATCATTGATGCAAACAATAATGATAGTGAGGGTGGTCAAATAATATATGAATACCCAACCACTGAAGGATTTGGTCCTTTGCAATTCACTATCGATCCTGTGTAATATAAATAAAAAATAAGTGATAATTAATTATGGCAGCAATTGTAGAAGTAGATTATTTTAATTCCTTTTGGACAAAAAGAATTCACACTGGAGCACCATGTACTTCTGATCTTGATGAACTTATAGTGCCCGGCTTTGGTAGTGTTAGTCCTAGATTAACTTCAAGTACATCAACATACCCTGGTCCAGTTAGTTTTGGAGATGCTATAACAGGTTTACAAAACCAAAATTTAGTTGGAGATAGCTCAGCAGGTGCACTTAGTGATGATGACGACAAATGGCCAGCATGGTGGAATAGTGCAGAAAAACAAAAGCTTAGAGAAGGTTATTTTATTGAAGATAGCAGAATTAGAGGAGGATATGGAAATACTCAAGTAAATTTAGGGGTTAGAGCTTATATAAATGAAGATGATCCAACTAGTCAAAGAAGATTTGCTTCTTTAATTTATTCAGGACCATATAATGGTTTAACAGGCTTTAATGAAACCAATGTATTTTCTGTTGGAGAAAGTATAATTAAATCAGTTGATCCTGCTTATAGATCTATTCAGAAATTATATGCAGATGATACTAACTTGTTAATTCTGCAAGAAAATAAAAGTAGTTATGCTTTAATAGATAAAGATGCTATTTATTCTGCCGAAGGTTCTGGAACTGTTACTTCTACTAATTTAGTTATAGGTCAAGTAGTTCCTTATTTAGGTGAATATGGTATTAGTCAAAATCCAGAATCTTTTGCTACATTTGGTTTTCAAAAATATTATGTAGATAAAGATAGAAGTACAGTAATGAGGTTGTCTAGAGATGGGTTAACTGAAATTGCTAACTATGGAATGGTTGATTATTTTAGAGATCAGTTAGGAGAGATTGATAATTCTTTTAAATTATATTATACCACAGCGACTGTAGTAAGCGCTAGCGGTCTTACGTCTACGTTTACTATTGAAAACCCAGATCACGAATTAGAAGTAGGATCAGAGATATTCACTACAGTTGATGGAATTAATTATACACCTACAGGATCATATGTAGAAAATATAACAGATTTAGGTGCAAATCAATTTACTATTGATTGTAAACCTGCTGTTAATCTAATTGTAGCAGGAGCAGTAACTAATTTAAGTATCACGAGCGCAGGAACAGGATATGTAGCGGGTTCTGGTACAAATGACACTACGGTACCTATTGCGCCTACTCCTGGAATAGGTGTGGGACTTACTATAGATTGGACTTCTAATGCGCTAGCACCTAATGAATTAACCAGTGTAATTATTAATCAAGCTGGATCTGGATATGTTTCAGCAGATACTGTTACTTTGTCAGGAGTTGTAGTAACTACCGATGCTGTTATTACTGTAACTGCTACCCCTACTATACCAACAATTAAATTAGGTAGTTATAAAAGAGGTAGAATTTTAGGAGGTTATGACATCTACTCTAAACATTATATTACATCGTTACAAACAGTTCCTGCGTTTTATAGTACTTTACCTAATACTTTTCAAACATTATCGTTTGATGAGCAAATAAATGGATGGGTTAGTAGATATAGTTATAAACCAACCACTTTAGATAGTTTAGAAAATACTTATTATACAACTGATACGTATAAATTATATAAACAATTTGATGATACTGTTGCTAATAAAAGAGGTTATTTCTATGATAATGCTTACGCCCCATCTTCAGTAACGTTTATCGCTAATGGAGAACCTACTACTAGCAAAGTGTTTCAAACTATTTCTTATGAAGGATCTAGTGGATGGAATGTACTGTCTTTTGATGGAGATTTTGAAGGAGAAGATTTCAGAAAATTAAATGGACTAATGGAAGAGTATGAGCAATACCAAGATCAAACTACAGTTGTGTATAGTTATTTAGAAGGAAAGTATGAACTAAGTAACCCTAGTAAGACTGGTGTTTTAGCTCAAGCACCTCCATTTGCTCACGCTGGATTTAATAGAAAAGAAAATAAATACGTAGCAAATTTAGTACAAAAAATGACTGACGAAACCGATCCTTCTACTTATCCACCTAGACCAGGTGAAATTATATTTGGAAATACAATGTCTGGAATAAAAGGATTTTATGCTACAATAACAATGATAACAGATTCAACAACTGAGGTTGGTGGCGAAAAAGAATTATTTAGCGTCGCGTCGAAAGTTGTTAAATCATCTTAAAATAAATAACTATGTCACTAACCCCCAAAGCACAAGCTCAATTAATTGGAGCCGGAGTACAGTTTGCTCAAGGTTTGTACGCACAAGGACAAGCTAATTCTTTAAATGAAGATATACGTAATTATCAAGCAGATATTGATGAACTAATAGATAGTCGTACAAATCCCATAGATCCTAGTAGTGGTGCTACAGAATTTCAAGGAACAGATCTTAGTGGTATGATACGTAATCCTTATGAAAACTTACGAGTGGCTAGTAAGGCTGCTGAAATACAAATGGAACAAACAGATATAGCTTTAGCTAACACCTTAGATACTTTAAGAGTTAGTGGGATGGGGGCTGGAGGTGCTACAGCATTAGCACAAGCTGCTGCTCAAGGCAAGTCAGGTATTGCTGCAAGTATAGAACAGCAAGAGGTTGCGAATGAAAAAATGCGTGCACAAGGTGAGTCTCAAATGCAACAAATGAAAATGCAAGAACAACAAAGGTTGCAAGGAATTTCACAACAAGAAGGAGCTAGAGTTCAAGGAATGCAAATGCAAGGAGCTCAATTCCAGGCTGCGATGACTGAGGATAGATTAAATGCAGATTTAGACAGAGCGCAAGGAATGTTAGATAATGAAAAAGCAAATCAGCAAAATTTAAGTAATCAAGCCTTTGGAGCATTTGGAGATGCGGCTGCAGGTTTCGCTCAAATAGATTTTGGGTAAAATAATATATATATAAATGGGAACATATAGACAACCAAGTCAAATATTAGATGATAGAGTAAGTCATTTTCGCAAAGGATTCAAAGAGACAACTGCTGCTCACGATGCTAGAACTAAATTAGAAGACCAACAACAACTTAAATTAAAAAAAGAACAAGCTGCTGCTGCCTTAAAGAAAAGAAAGCAGTATGGAGATTTGTATAGACAAAGGGAGGAAATGAAGTCTGAAATTGGAGCATTCTATGATGGTCAAGGTGCTGGTACTGTAGGATACGATTTAGTTTATACCGAAGATGGTAAAAGTGAATTAGTTAAAGTTAGTGATGCTCAAATTGAATTATTAAAAAAGAAATATGCATCTAAAAAAGGTGATTATGATAATGATCCTAGTACTCCAGATAATTATAGAACTAGCTATGAACTAAGTGAAAAGGAAAAAGAATTAATTAATGATCAAAAATATTCTGCTAGGAGATTAGTATATGATAAAGATAAAAATACATATCAAACTGTAGATACTGAATTAGGAGAATTTTATCAAGGAGAATTAGAAGCAGGAAATGCTAATCCATTTGGTATAGGTATTAAAGGAAGTATAGAAAATCAAATTAGAGGAAATTACCAAGTTATGAGTATGTATGCTGAAGATCCGGATAATCCTATATATATAACAGCACAACAAAATATTAAAACAGGTATTGAACAATATAATAATTTTGAAGGAGTTATGCAACAAAATTCTACAAATTTAAAAGGAATATTAGATTCTGATGGAAATTTAAGTTCTTTAGATAGAGAGGGCGCTGTTTTAATGCAACAATCTCCACAGTTTATGTTAAATCTAAATGCTTCTATTGATTACATGACAGGTCATAATAAACAGAGATTTAATGCAGTTTTAAAAGATGGGCAAATGACTGTTGGTTATAGCAATCCTAATATCTCAGATGTGAATTTAGAAATTCCTTATAATGGTTTAATTGGTAATGTTAAAAAGAAAGGATTTGGATTAGTAAAAACTACTTCACAAAAACCAGTTGATTTAATGTATGATTATTTTAAAGCTGGGGTAAAAGATTTTTATAAAGCTCAAATAAATAAAGAAAAAAATACATATTATAAAGATGGTAAAAAAATATCAGAAACACAAGTGTTTAAAATATGGGATGAGGCTAATAATAAGATGAGAGAATTTGTTGAAGATTATTTTCGTGGTTCAGATAAGGGTGGTGAAGGGAAATTTACTAAAAGTCCTAATGCTCAAAATAATTGGCAAATGCTAGGAGGAGCTAATAAAACTGGGCATATCTTTTGGGGTGAAAGTAATTTAAGTGAAGAGCAAGTAAAAGAACAACAAGACTATATGATAGAAAAAGTTATCAATCATATGCAAACTGAATATGGAGCAGACATGGGAAGTAATAAGGGAAATGTAGCTTCTACTTGGACACAGGTCTCTCAATTAGCACCTAAAAATCAAAAGAAAGTAAGTGATACAGATCAACAATTAGCCAAGTGGCGTGGAGAAAGTATTGAAATTGGTACTAACTTCGAAGATCAAGGATTTAAACGTGCTAGTGGAAAATATACTTTTCCAGAATTAAAACAGAATTACGAAAAATTAATCAAGAATCCACCTAAGATGGTAGAATTTCTTAATGAATTAAACAGCACATATCATCCATCTGATAATGAAAAAAGTTACATGACTGGTAAACAGGCTAATGCACAAGTAATTGAATGGAATAAAGACCAAGATGACGAGGATAAATTAGAAGCAAATTATCCAGACAATCATATTTACTATGGTAAAGCTGGAAGTAGTTTTAAAGAAATGGGCAAAGGATGGAGAAAGTTTTTATATGAAGTAGGAGATGCTATAAATATTTCTCCAGGTATAGTAAAAAAATTAATAGGAGGAGCAGAGACAAACGTTAGTACAGACGATTTAACTAAACAAGCAAGTGCTGAAGATTTATACAACATGTTAACAACGGCATAAAATTATATACATGACAAGAATAGAATATGCTCAAACCTTAGTAGATAAAGGTTTACAAAAAGAAGAATTTATCTCTTTAATGGATAAATATGACACAAAAGATA
>Ga0208299_1001032_pt1 | contig 22158 bp, 35 predicted proteins | sample 15_taG_FD_184089 | JGI IMG/M metagenome (GOLD analysis project Ga0208299, IMG submission 184089) | Marine viral communities from the Subarctic Pacific Ocean - 15_ETSP_OMZ_AT15312 metaG (SPAdes) (version 2) | ecosystem: Environmental > Aquatic > Marine > Oceanic | place: Pacific Ocean | collected...
TTTCAACTGACTCATTAGAGTTTTTTGTAAGAACATTATCTGCCCAGCAAATAAGACTACCACTACACCAATCGTTCCGTATTCTGCGAATAGTTCAATCAATGTCATACCCCATTACTTCCCAACCGTTGCATGAAACAAAGAACATTAATGCAATTATGATGAAGGGTATCAATGGGGTAGCCCATCCTATCCACCTAATATATCGCTCAGGCGTTCTCGAATGTATCTCAGAGAATATATCGTCATATCGTATCTCATAGTCTTCTCGAGTAATATTCATCGGTCTCCTCTTATCACCTTTTCCGTTCATTTTCCATCTTCCTTTTAATGTAACCTTCCCACATGTCTACTTTAAGAATAGCACGTTCGTCCGCTTCTATCTTTTCAGGAGAAACATACACGAATGGTAAATCGTAACTCGTAGTTGCATTTTTCAATGTGCTTTTTAAAAAATATGTTTTAGGATTCATCGTCTTTAGGGATTAGCTCAGTCAGCCCTTCAATAGCACCGCTGATAGCAATAATCTGTTGTTCGCGTTCCATTAATGCGTTACGCAATTCTGCAACGTCATTACGCAGAGTCGTTAGCGACTCTTTATGTGTATCAATTTTATCCTGCACGTCCTGTTTTTTTATATCTGTTTTCAATTTTCATCTCCATTTGGTTCTTCAGCTTCATGGTCAAGCCATGCTTGCTTAACTTCATCTGTCCATAATGCACCCGCTAGTGCTTGTATTTCTGTACTTTCGCCTGATACGTCCATATCAGAAGTCAGGGTTCGTCTGTGGAATGAGCGTGATAACTCAGTATACCCCTTGCTTGCTGTGCCTTCAGATACGATGGTAGCTTCTCGAATTTGTATGTGTTTGAATTTGGTAACTATCTCATATTTATCATTAGTTATTTCTTTTTTAAGTGCCATAATGCCCTTCCTTATTCGGATGTTTCGTAAGCAATTTGAAAATAAATGTCATCACCGCTTGATAGGTCTGCGTTGCTCATTTTACTCCAAGCCGACCCACCACCACTCTCATAGAAAAATAAATCTTCAGATGTATTCACGAATGGAGACACGTTATTTGCTTTTGTGTTAAAGTTGACCGAGTTAAGCATTGCTGTTCCGCCTGTGGCTGAATGACTCACACTAAAGGGTAAGCCTGTGATGGTGATGTTCCCTGAAGACGTACCGCTTGACACGTTAGATAAGTGTCCCCATAAAGTGACCACATTACCGATTTTAGTGTACCGATTATTTGTGGAAGTACCACTATGTGTCCATGATGAATTCATGGTAGGAGTCCAACTTCCTTCTTCATAATCATCAAGTGTTGTTGACGATGAATTAAGTTTGACTCCGCTATCGAATTGTCCTACACCATCCACATGAAGTTCTTTGCTGGGCGAAGTTGTCCCGATGCCGACATTGCCACTATTTATTATACAATCACCTCCACCTGGAGTTAAATATAAATCTCCAGGTTTACTTCCGTGGTCAGTGCCGTAAAAAGTTGCAAATGCCCCCCTACCAGCTGAAACATCTCCACCACCACCAATTCGTGTAGCTTTTGTATCAGAGCCGTTAGAAGTATCTGTATATATATCTAACCAAGAAGAATGACTGCCTATAATAGAACCATTTACATTAATATGTCCATCTACATCGAGTTTTTGGCTAGGACTCGTAGTTCCGATGCCGACATTGCCACCAGTTATAGTCATTTTAGTAGAACCATCTTCTCTTATATAAACATCTCCACCAGCATTATCTATATCACCTAAAAATGTGTTTCCATTATATAGTAAAAATCTATTCGTGCCAATTTTGTAAGCATAACCACTATCTATATTTATATCATCACTAAATGTGGCAGATGTCCCTGTTAATGCACCTGTTGACCCATCAATAATTTTTGTGTAATTATTTACTGCACCATAAGCAAAGCCTACCCCTGCAATAGCATAGCCTGCCTGTAGAGTTAATGCGGTAGTCGCGTTATTCCCTGCGTATAAATAAGTAGCACCACTTACTCCGTAAATAATAGGAGTATTTCCTGCCCCTCTAATTTGTAGAGTGCTAGATGATGAATATATTTGTCCATTGGTAGTGAGATTACCTGTTAAAGTTCCACCACTTAATGGGAGATGTCCGACTTGAGAGTATGTATAAGCCGTATCCCAATTAGAATCTTTTCTCGTTCCTGCACCCGTGCCACTTGCAGGTTTAGAGTAGATTCCTTCATCGAACATTAACTTGCCATCAACGAGGAAGGTTAATGTCGGTTCTGTTCCCGTTAAGCGAAAAGATTCATTGCTCCCATACGAGCTACCATCTCCGTGAAAATATTCTAAATTCCCATATTGGGAGCGTCCTGTATGGTCACTAAATTTAATACCAACACCTGTTCCATTCGTGCTTGAGTATAAAACAAGAGGGTCATCACTCGTTAAAGTTCCACCACTTGAAGGGAGATAGGAGTGTGTGTGGTTGCCTGCGGCAACATCACTGCTACCACTGCCAATATCGGCATCTGTTATGACTTTTTTCCAATCAGCCATTTTGTTTAACTACTTCTTTTTCGAATGCTTTCGAAATTTTACTAAGTAATTTGGCGATAACAGGAGCATCTTTACCTTTAATAGATAATGATTCAATAGCTACCTGAATAACTCGCAAATCGTCAATTTGTAAATCAACCTTCAAGGTTACTCCTATGTAATTCAGAAAGTTTGGTCAATACAACATGAGCCTGTATTATCTCACTACCTTCAAAAGTAGACCTCATTATCAGTTTTAGTATGAAGTCGGTGTCTTTAACTGATAATTTTATTTGTAGTTTAGGTTCATTCTTAACTAACCTACTCATTACATATATACATACATTTGTTCACCATTTGTGTCTATATGTAACGCCCCAACAATATCTTGATCGCCTGACGAACTAGTGCTTCTTGATATAACACCCAATCTGTTAGATACTAATGATGAGTTTTCATTAGAATTTTTATCAGATTTAGCGATCCATTCATTAGCGCTTTCATCCCAAAAGATACTTAGTGTCTCTGCTTCACCGCGCAATATTTCAATCCCAGCATCTGTAGATGGAGTTGCATTACTGCCAATACCACTATTTAGCGTAACGATATTATCTTCAACACTTAATGTTGATGTATTAATTGTGGTGGTTGTACCGCTAACGGTTAGATTACCAGCAATTGTTATGGTGTCGCTAGAGTCGCCGATCGTTAAACCGCCAGTACTAGCATTTAATGCAGTTTTCACATTATCTGTTGTACAACTAACAGCACTCTCTGACGCTACTCCAATATCTGTGATGTGACCGAAGCCATCAAGAGTAATATCTTGTATATAAGTTCGTCCACTGTTGTTAGAACTCGCCTCAGATGATGTGTCGGCATGAGATATAGTTATTGTATCCGTCTGATTATTCCCCGATGTTGTAATTCCTGTCCCACCTGTGAGTACAAAATCTGCTTCACCCGCAGTTGTATGACTCACTGAAGTACCATTATCTGCTAAAAACGAAACAGATTCTATATCCCCATAAGTGTTACTACTTGCCGATGTAATCCGCCCCTGTGCATCGACTGTTAATGTTGGTGCAGTATATGAGCCAGCTGTTACACTCGTATCCTCTAAATTTAGTGTAATTGTTTCGCTGGATGCTTGATTCGTTGTAAAATCACCACCCGTTGAAAGTGCTGTCCCGCCACTAATTGTTATTGTTGAATTATTAGCTTCCGTTACATTATTGTTATGATAATTAGCGTCATCTGCTGTTGTTATGACTCTTTTCCATGATGTCATGCCTTACTCCTCTTTATTGATCTTTTTGAATTACTCTTTAAGAATTGATGTTTGTCTTAATGCTAAGCTTGCCATTAATAAGTTTTTACTTCTAATTGATTAGAACCATTTATACAAGCATCTAATTTGTCTGTAGTTACTTTTATAGCAGCTATATCTGCTTGCATTAATGCAATATCATCTTGCATTGTAGCAATCACACCTGTATCATCTATTGTCACATTATCTAGCTGGGTAACAGTATTGTCGCATTTTAGTTTAGCTCCGTCATCAGATAAAACCTTATTCAGTAATTCTGATGCTGTATATTTATGGAAATCGGTTGCCATGTCTTACTCCTCTTGTTGTTGATCTTTTTTGCCATAATACAGATTTCCCCCATCACTGTATATACCGTTATCTACAGCCGTTGGAGGGGTAGATTGCTCTTTAAGAATTGGTACTCCATCATACTGAATTGAAAAAACTGTATCAGTATTATTTTTAAACTCCGCTACATTACCCGTTGAAATACTCGATAATGTTGAAAATAGAAAATAATCATCAGTTGCATTGGTGTACCTCGTTGCTACTCGGTCCCAAGTAACTCCATTATATAACTTTAATTGATTTTCGGCTGTATCATACCATAAATCACCCTCATTTAACCCTTTTGTTGGCGTGGTTGATCTTTGATAAAATCGGTTCGCAAGTTCTTCAATAATGTCTTGGACATTTGTATACGATAAATGCGTGTTAGATGTATTAATCGATTGATAGAGTGCTTGTTTTGACGCACCAACCGACTTTATAGTTTTAGCAACCTTCGATGGGACACTAACCGCTCTAGGACTATTTGATTTTAATGTTACCTGTACAGCCATTATCTGCTGACTGCATCCATAACAGTCATTCTCCCTGTTAGTAATTTCTCTTTTTTATTATCTTTATCAGATATAATATCCCAGTAGTGTCTGCCAGTATCTAACCCAGCGGTTACTGTATCCGTAAGACTGATAGTTACTTTACCATTGCCTGCATCTGTAACTTCTACGCCGAATACCGCGCTTGTAGAAACGCTACTAGGGGTTTTCCTTATTTTAGCCGTAACAGTAGCACCAATCAAACTCTGCGGATCACCATCAGAATCAGTAAACTCAAGTTCTAAGCTGAAGTCTGTAGATTTATATACAGTTACATCAATATGTCCAACCGCCATTAGTAATTATCTCCAATAATATGTATTCGAAATCCAATCATTCAGACTCCATCCCCTTGGCTAGTATTTGCAACTCTTGCTGAAACTGTGCTTGCAGAGCCTGAAGCTCTGCCTGCATTGCATTAATTTGCGCTGTTACACCAGATGCTAATTCCATGTCCTCTTCAACTTCGACATACTCTCTTAGCTTTTCTCTCCTGTCGGATAATTGTCTTATCCTACCACGAATTGCTGCCCCTAAGACAACCAGTGTTTCCAGCTCGGTTGGGAAGTTTGCTATTTCTGTCTGATCATAATCCACTAACGGGGTTTCAATATAATTAATTTTACCTGCCGTTACGGCTCCATCGCCTACAAGATATAAACTCCCGCCTTCAATATAATAAATTGGGCTTTCGTCTGTAGCATAATGAATAGAACCTGTATCTTTTACTATGTCCTTATTAGATGCGGGATATGGACGTGCTACGTATCCTGAATCATTATGTACAGACACAATACGTTTTCCCTTTAAAGGGTATCCTGTAGTTAGAACGTCTCCAGGTTCAGGGCTAACTTTCGCTAATCTTTCTAGCGGTACTACTTCAAATATTTCACGCGCGGTAGCTGTCAACCACTCGCTTATCGCCGTGAGCCAATCTGATTGTTCTATGTTAGGATCATTCGATCCTATGTAATCTTCTACCCTATTATGTAATGTTGTTGCCATATTTTCCAAAGATATAGGGTGAAATCCCTATTGTGTTTTATTTAATAATCATATCTCAATACATCCACAGCAGAACCATCTTTACCTCTGTTTGCTTCGTATTTTCCTTGCCTGACGGCGTTTTGCCATTCATTTGCATAGTATTGAGCTTTTTGGTAATCACCGCTTCTCGCGGCTAATTTTTCTATCACTCTTCCGATAATACCTTCGTGATAATCGTCAGGAATATTTGTTATATCTGTATCCTTCTTTGTAAAATGTATCCTAACTGTTTCCCCGTCAGCCAGTTTGGTGACATTAGAGTTATCATAGTCTCCAACCCCAAGCTTATTATCATTCATCCACCACACTTTCACTATACTGCCTCCGAAAGATCATCATTTTTTATTTCGCCAGCTAATTTGTCCATAATAGTGTCAGCATAATCCACTCTCCGAATACGGATAATATCATCTGCTGTTATACTTCCAGAAAACAATGAAAATGGATAATAGAGTACACTTGATTGTGTGGTGACGGTTTTTACATCATTAAGAATCTCCGTAAGAACCGTGAATTCTTTCACTGCGTTATCTAAAAGTATGTTTATCTCAGTCTCACCTGTGCTTGGCGAGAGTTGCTGAATAAATTCTCGTGCTTGTTTTTTAGTCATAATTTATTAAGGATGGGCGGGTGCTAATGCACCCGTCCCATCACACTTGTCATTTATTATGGAGTAGTTATCATTGCATGACTCTCTATCAAAGAGATACCAATACCTTCATCACTGAAGTATTGATCCTTCACACCATCGTAAGCATTATTAGTCTTAATATTTGCTTGAAACTTTGGTTTCCGATATTGAGCATGAAAAAGATTACTATCATCTACAATAACCATTTTCTTATTGTAAACACCACGTAATACAGGAGTAGGAATCAATTGGAGCATGCCGTGAGGTGTTTCTAGTAATCTGTAATTGAATCCTAGTTTGTCTCTCTTCATGTCGCCAAGATTAACTGTCCATCCAGAGCCATCAGCGAAAGTAGAACCACTTGATGTATTACCAAGTTTAGACCAATATCCAAGCGCTCCTGCACCAACAAATGCACGCTTCATCCCAGATGTTGGTACATACTGGAATATTTTTTCCGTAGCATCAACAAAATCGGAATATTTAGCAACATCGGTTGAATCAAAAATGTTTTGCGCATCTCCATCCGTTGATCCGTACTTTTCTAAAGCAGTCACAAGACCCATTGTAGAACGAATAACTGCACCACTATCATCTTTAATAGATGACTCTGCGAAACTTTCACCACTACCCATTCCTGTTCCTTTGGAGTTACCACCAAAGAGGAATGCACGCTCTTTCTGAATCTTATGTTGCTGATTCTTCTGTAAACGCAATCTAGCTAATTCATTCTTCTCGCCACGTAAAGCAGACGCATACAGCGTTCCAGTGATCTCAATAGGTGTCTTAAAGATTTGACAGGAGTTGTAGACTACTTCTAACTCATTTGCCCATGCTTCAGGAGATTCTGTTCCTTCCCCGTGTGCATTACCAACTACGCTATATACTGCATCAGCATTAGCCGCATTATTACCAATTGTTCCTGATCCTGCTATAGTCACAGGGGTGACTGAGAATGCAGTTTGGTCTGCAGCTCCAGTAAGCGTTACGATACCAACAACGGTGAATTCTTTGTCATCGCTACCGTTCACATGAGTCCATCTTACTTCTAGCCCCTTCCACGATGCGGGTGCTTCAGTACCTGATACTTTAGCTTCTAGACCTGTTACACCAGACAGTGCATCTATCGCCATTTCTGTTCCCACTGCGGGAGTTCCAGTGGCTGCATACTGTCCTGTAAACTCTTGTGTTACCCAAGGATTACGATGTTCAAACATCTTAAAGACAGGATCGGCTAACCCTGATTTTGTTTCTTTATTAGCTATAACAGTTGTAAACGGTGTTACATCTGTCCATAGCTCTTTTACATTATTTGGGGAAATGTAGAAGTCTCGTCTATCTGTATAGAGGACTCCAGCGCTTCCACCACTACTTAGATTCTTTGCAGACATTTTTATGTCTCCTTTTTAAGTTTAATTATTTAACCCATTAAACCCAAATTGAATGCCTGTTCATCTGTTATTTCTTCCTGTGCTTCACCCGATTGTAGTGACGCTGGTAAAGGTGTTTCAATTCCATCACTTATACCAGTAGTATGATTAACGGGGACTGCTTTCATCAATCCACGTTCAAGCATATACAGTGTAGTAAGATTTTTAATTGTAACCCCTTCTTGCCTACCCATAGCATCAACGAAATCGTCAATATTGTCACTAGGTAGTCCATAGCTCACCACTTCTCCTCGAACATTATTCAAAAAAGATGAATATTGTTGTTGCTCTGCAAGTTGTTGCTGCTGTACTATTCTCTGTTCTTCCATCTTAAGAGAATATTCAGCTACATCAGCTTGATAGGTATCCATAGCATCGCGATACTTATACGACTCGGATTCAGGATCAGTAACGGCATCAGTTGGGTCATAATCTGAAGGCTTTACAGGTCTTTCAGGGATAGTCACGGCATTCTCAGCTGGTTGTTGTCCTTGCTGATTTTGACTCATTGAAGAATTTTGGACATACGCTTCATATGACGACATTCTTTCTTGTAAATCGTTCAGCTCAGTATTCAACTGGTTGGCTCTTTGACTCTCCTTATCGAACTTGCTCTGCCAATGTTCAAAACGAGTAGGGTCTTCTTTTGCGTCTCCTACAGATTCTTGAACCTCTTCGTTGCTTTCAGATTGCGGGACACTCTCATCGGTATTCGCATCATCTGTTTGCGTTTCTATAACATCATCACTAATTGTATCATCACCAATCGAAAGATCGAATACATTTTCATCCGAAACGATACTTTCAGATAGGGTTGATTCAGCATTAGTTATCTGTTTTTCATTTTCCATTCTGTTTTACCTCATTTGATTAATTTTGATCAGCGACAAGGTTCTTCTTTATGTTAGATAGCTCGTCTTTTAGACGAGCATCAAATAGTTGAGCGGACGACTTTGCTTTGCCCTCCGCTTCATTAATATGTGTTTTAAATTTTTCTACTTCTAGACGCTTACGTGAATTTATCTCAGCACGTTCAGCCGTCTGTAAATCGCCCTTTAATTTCTTAATTTCTTCTTCAGCAGATTGTAATGCACCCTGCATTTTCTGTATTTCACTTGTGCGTGTAAGTACACCTTCCATATCAACAACTTCAGTCTGCTTTAATACTTCAAATTGGTCAATTAATCCTAATTGATACATTTCCTTGTATCCTTCATACCTAGCCCATCTATTCGACGGAAGTGTGGATGACGAAACAACAATCACATCATACGATCCTGTCGTTACATCATTCATGCGTTCTAGATAATCCCCAGTGGTGTCGTTATATAAATCTTGATTTATCTCAGTAACCTGTGAAATGTTATTAGGGCGTAGTAATTGTATTGTTTTTCTCTTCGTATATATTTTTGGGATCATTTCAACAACACATTTAGCTAGTTCATTAAGAAAAGCTTCCATGTCGTCTACTTTAGATTTCATCCGTCTTTGACCGTACTCATCTATCGCAACCGTACCCTTGTAGGTAGTAGGTGCGGCAGTCGGATCACCCTGCCCTAGTGGGTATACTCCTAAAATGTCATAGATAGATTTTTTTAAATTCTCTACATTGTGATATAATTCATTAGGTAGAGCAATCGGACCAGCTACGATAGGCTGTCCAAACTCAGGATCAAACTCAATAACGGCTGTTCCAGCCTTTCCCCACTGCTCTTCGAGTTCTTTGCGGTTCATTGATCCTTTAGGAATAAAAACTTTTGTATTTGTGCTATTCGATGCATGAGCAAGGATTAACGATGAATATTTATTTATCTGCTCTTGAATCGGCTTTACGAACCTCACATCACTAATCGGATATGGATTACGATTATGGCGGTTCATTAGAGTTACAATTGGATACTCACCTATTTCAAGCATAGACTGATATGCTACTATTCCACCTATAGAAAGAACACGTCTAATTCGCGGTAGTTTATGCGATTTGCACTCATACACAAACCTCTCTTTAGCCTGGAATCGAGTTAACACTTCCGAATAAATAGTATCCATTTGGCTTCCCATCGGTGCTGCTCCAGCTACAGGGATCGTTTCACCTGTTTCAGGGTTAGTGCCAAAATGGTATATTTCACCAACAGACTTCATTAGAGATAGAATCTCCTGTACCTGTTGCTCTTGAACGATATATTCGGGGGGATCATTATTAACATGCATAGCCACAACGTAGCCTTCACCCCACTTCTTATATTCGTCTTCGTTTAAAACCTGTTCTCTTTTTAAAATTGTGTCATAAATATTATGTCTAGTGACCATTGTCTTTGTATAGCGGTCAATAACTTCAAATCTGCGTCTTTCTCCTGACGTTGTATCGTCATCAACTGGAAGAATAGAATGTTCCTCTGGATTTCCTCTATCAGTGGAGGGGTATCGACTCGCTGGGGCTTCCTTCGCCTTAGAGAGCCGTGACTTGAAGGAGGGCATAAACCGCACGACTTGTTCTTCCGTCATCGCTTTGGCTATCATTACATGAGCGGCATCTCTTATATGAGGGTCCCTCGAAGCGGGGTCAATATATAAATCCAGAGGATTTATTGCTTTTACAAAAATCTCTTTATCTCCACTAAGTGGTGCTTTATCAATAAATACTTGCATAGCACCCATACCCTTAACATAATAATCATCAACAACCTGTTTTAATTGGACATTTCCTCTAGAAATTTCCCATATATAGCTCATAAGATCAGAGATAGCGGCAGATATTTTCAAATCTGATGTTTCTCTCGCCGTGGCTTGAAAACGAGGTTTATTCGCTGTCAAGACAGCTTTCGCTTGCTCTACAGCAGGATGTATTTGGTTGTCAATAGAAGGACTTTGACTACGTTTTTTAAGCACTTGGACATGGGCGTTCTTCCATTGCACATTATTCCGAAATTCATCGTCTTCAAGTGCCTGTGTAGCCCATGTACTGCGTGCTGAATGGTAGTCTTCAAGCAACTTTTCTGATTTCTTCGCCTCAGAATGCTGCTTTTGTGTGGATAGAGTTTTAACTCTTGTAATATCTTCAGTTATCATAAATTACCTAATGTAATATATGAACTATTGTTTATATGTCAATACTTTTTTATGATATTTGCCAATCTACCGACGATAAATATTTTTTTGTGTGAGAAGGTTTAGATGATTTTTTAGTATGAAATGGTTTATATACGTTCTTATTCGCATAAAAAAAGCCATCCAACAGGTCATCATGCTTCCCTCTAGGGTACATTAACAACTCATCAATAAAAGCACGTTGATCTTTGTGGATATACACTCTCCCAGACGCAAATAAGGGTTGTAAGGACTCTAAACGATAGCTTTTTGATGATCTTGGGTTTTCTTTAATCTCAACTCCAGGAATATATCTTTCTCTCCGAACATAATCGCGTAACATTTCTTGATACCCTACAGACTCAATCCTTGTTTTTGTCGCCTTATATTTATCATAATTTTTTATGATGGCATTTGCGAGGTCCATAGGCTTGACTCTTTTTCTGAAATACGGAAGACAAAACCGATTATCGTCTTTATCGACACCTACGTTGAATATTACAGAATAATCAGCACTATTAGACGTTGATGATGCAGGATCGACTCCAGTAAAAATATTTATAGGTCTACTTTCTTTTAATTCGACCCCTTCAAGCTCTGTTATCTCCAAATAAGCTTCTTTATCAGTTAATTTGACAGTCCCATCATAAAATTTAAAGTAATCTTCTACGAATAGCTGATCTTCATCGCCTATAACTTGACATAAGCGTTCTTTATAGAATGAACTCACCCTTCCAATATCTTCGAGAGCTGCCTTTTCTTCTAATAGCTCCTTAACCGATTTCATGTCTGCCCATAGTGACGTAGTTACCCCATCTTCACCTTCGATTAGGTATGAATAATGCAAACTTTGCCACGTTTTCATGTCTTTTAGGGTCAATACGAGGCATCTTTGGTGTAATGGAGTACCAATTACCAACATTCTACCTCTTTGAGCATCAAGTGATGGGATCGCTGATTGTAAAGCCCATCTCAGATTCCCTTCCATAGCTTCAGATGTCTTTGTGTTGTTCTCATCTTCAGGATCATCGAGAATAATCAAAGATGGACGTTGCCCTCCAATATTTGTCCCCCTTAACTGCTGTCCCATCCCTTTACAGATGATGGCGGAGCCATCCTTTAGCACTATTTCAGTAGATGCCCACTTTTTAGCACTATGTTGTCCCCAATATCCGAATAATTGACGGAATTCAGTCCCATAATCAAGTGTATCCTTTATAGTTTGCAATAAGTTAATAGCATGCCCCTGTGTTCTTGATACAAGTACCACTACTTTTTTACCTTCATCGAAGAAAATATGATGTAAGGGCTTCAAAATCCCTACAACCATTGACTTTGCGCTACCTCTAGGGGCAATTATATTAATAAATGTTTGTTCTTCGTTCTGTACAGCGTCCGCTATTTCTTGATGAAACTCTGGAGTATCTAAATGAAATACCTTCGGAAGAATAATTTTACCAAATAACAACAGATTGCCACGAAGTTTATTTAATATTTTCGTTTTATCGCTCAAAATAACGACCCCTGTTCGACTCCCTTCTCTTTTTGTTCTTTCTCGACCTTCTTATAATTGCTATCATAATCATATCCGTAATTCGCATATATGCGCTTAATAGCAATATCCTGTAGGTAGCTAGGTGTATTCCGAATCGTTTCATAATCTTCATCAGACAGCTTCGGTAACTTCTTCTTCCGCGTCACTATACTCAACACTATCTCCTTCTATTTTCTCAACCAGTTTTAATTTCTTTTCTTCCTTCTCAATCTGACCTTCTATTGCACTCAACTGATTCATTTCAATAGACTTGGTTATTGCCTGTTTAGGGGGCTTCATGTCCAATAACGATATAAGATTCTCCGCCCCACGCAACATGTTACTAGGATCACTCTTGTTCTTTGCGATCTCTATCGCATTAAATACGACTTCTAGAGCATCCTTTTCACTGAAGTCCTTATCAGCAAATGCCTCTCTTACTTCTTTCTTTATCATACCTTTCCATTCCTTCGACTTTTTTATTTTCTTTATTGCCCACCTATGATCAAGCCCATCTTTTCTGTAATGTAAAGATAGTTCATTGCTCGATAAATCCTTTCCTTCTAAAACACCCTGTACATAAGCCTGTATCATAGCTTGCGCTCTTGGTTGCTTTAGCTCCTTCTCAATCCAAGTTCTCGGCTTTAAACCACCAAAACACTGCTTGTCCCAATAAGGTAAAAAATTCAACTTAGTAGTCTTATAATCAAATACGTCTCCAAATGAAAATCTAAAAAATTTTCCAGTTGCCTTTTTATATTTCTTTACATCCGTACATTTAGCTACAAACCCATCATCCGTTAAGCCCCACTTACCTACATCACACTTACGCCATTCAACGTATTTTATACCCTTCTTATCCGCATCTTCCTGTAAATGCACTTCATGCCATACCCAGTTATTCTGGTTCCCCACTCTTCGTTTAAAACTATACATTGCCCATCCATATTTTTAATTAAAGTATTATGTATTATATACAATACATAAATAATACATATATAAAGATATTATTCCCCTAAAGGGAATAATATCTATCATACTACGTATTAAATACATAGTATATATATATTATATATATATATAATACATATATCCATACGTGTCATTATACTTCATCTGTAACAGTCTCTAAACTTTCATCTATATACTCAATTAAATCTAATATTTCATCATGTGTCTCAAACTTGCTTGATAGCATATCATGCTCACCTAATGCCCGCAATTTATCCATGATATTTGCTATTAAATCCCATCCGTATATACCAAATAAGCGTTTATGCTGATACATCCTTGCTATTTTCATTCCTGCATTCTCCTGTTATTTGGGTGTTAATGTAATACTTTAAGGTTATCCTTGCAAATACTATTATTGTTGGAGTAAATTAAATCTCACTACATGGGTAATTATCAAAAAAATATTATAGAATGCGTGCGGGTTAAATACATCAAACATACCCCCTGTAATTGAGGATTGCTATCTGTGAAAGGGTTGAGTAATCGGGGAAGTAGTTGCCCGTTCGGCGTGCTTCGCACCCCGTCTACGTAAACGTAGCAACCTTTCATACGGCTATCAACATGGTGTTGATGGTCGCCCAAACAATAACACAAAGGATATATTATGACATATGTAAGTGCAACCATCTCACGTTTAGTTACAAAGGATAACCTAGAGACAGGGGAAGAAGTAACTGCCTTCGATAATTCTATAACGCTCGATGAAGCTAAGGCTGGCGATTCGCTTTTCTATGATAGTGAAGAGACAGCATCTCGTGTTCATACCTACTTGGAGACTAAAGGCTTAGCCTTAGCTCATCTAGCGATGGAAGATCAAGAAGAAACCTTCTACGAAGAGACGGGCAACTTTAGAACTTGGATTTGCAGGATCGGATTATTGATCCCAGAAGTTAAGGGATAGCACGGTTTCCAAAGGTGGGACGGCATAAGCCGTCCTGCCTTTGGGGCTTTTATTTAACCGATTAAAATACCTATCCAATCCTTTTAAAACTTATTAATTAAAACGGGAGTTAAAAATGAGACAATTAGAAGTTATATATACTGCTACATCAGGGGAGAGTCCTTTGATTGGCTGGATATTTGAAGATGACTGGCATAATAAAGCCAGTAAAACTATACCAGTGCTATTTAAAAGACAGCGTGGTTTACCTGCATATTGCAAACAGGTAATTCTTAAAAGCTATTTAAAGATTAAAAAAGGAGTTAAAAATGATATACGCAGATAACAATTGTGAATGTATTGAAGAATACGATTTAAAAACTGGTAATCACACCTATACCTTCAAAGGTATATCGGTTGATACTAAAGAAGAGTTAGCTGTTACGGTTAAAGCTGAAGACCTATTTAAATATAGGCAAGGTGAACTAATACAGAAGGCTTTCCCGTACTTGCCAGCAAGTGATAGAGAGTTTCTATTATCGGGATACAGTTTCTGCTACACAGGCAAATCGTTTTGGGTTAATTAATAAGTATTAATTCAGAAGACCTATTCATGGGGTGTTTTTATAAAGAACACCCCTAAAGGAAATAAGAAGGGAGTATTAATAATGTTAGAATCATGGATAATTATAGCTATTTGCTTATTGATGCTGGCGATATTTAATCATCAACAATTAAAACAATAAAAGGAGTAATAAAATGAACCCAAAAGGATATAATCATACACCTGAAGAATATAATTTCAAAGAGTACGAAAATGATGGTGAAAGAATATAATTTCAAAGAGTACGAAAATGATGGTGATATAGTTACTGCTGTGTGCGATATGGTAGCTAAGTTTGCAAGAGTGGAAGCTAAGATTGCCAGTTTGCAAGTTGAAGTAGCACAAAAGATATTAGTGGAAGCTGATAGTCTTAGAGAAATGGCATCTCGCGACTTAGATAAAGAAGGAGAAGAATAATGTTAGAATTAATACCATTTATGTTTTTAGGTGTATTTATGTACGGTGCAACTATTCTAACGTATCATAAATATTGCGCGTACGTACAATACCATAACTATTTATGCGATGCTTGGAATTATATGTATGAATATCCATTTAAAAAAGGTACTAACGGGATTCTGAAAGACTATAAAACACTTAACACTTGGCGTGTTGCTGTTTTACATAATGTTAGGACAGATGATCTAATCAAGTTTATCGATAAAAGCTTCAAAGCTGGTCTCTCTGAAGTAATTAAAAAAGATGAGATATAAAAGGTATTTATTATAACATTTAAAAAAGGTACTAACGGGATTCTGAAAGACTATAAAACACTTAACACTTGGCATGTTGCTGTTTTACATAATGTTAGGACAGATGATCTAATCAAGTTTATCGATAAAAGCTTCAAAGCTGGTCTCTCTGAAGTAATTAAAAAAGATGAGATATAAAAGGTATTTATTATAATCCTCTTGACCTATGGATTCCCAGACTTAACTGGGCAATGTGATGTAGGCTTCGCCTGAAACATTAAACAAAGACATAAATACCATATTAAGGGTAGTTACGGCTAAAACCGCCATTTGTAGGGGTGTATATGATGTTTATATGTTCATATAGGCTTCAAATGAACAGATGAACAATACTTTCACCCCTACTCGTTCGTTAATGTCTAAGGAGAAACTCATCTGGATGAGACGAAGACTAAGCGTGGTCTACCCTTAGTATCTCAAAAAGAAACCCACCAACCAATAAAAGGATAAATATTATGACACAAAGTAAAGCTAATACGGAAAGTATAGAATTAAGCAGGATGCAAGATATGGGCATAGGAGATTTAGCAAATTGGCTAGTTAGAATGATAGAATTGAGCGATAAGCTAAAAACCAAAAGAGTGTTTAAAAAACATAGAATTAATCTTGACTGTAGGATTAATAAGGGATTAGGTATTCTTAAGGATAGATCGTTATGGAAGGACTATAAGTGGAGAAGAATGCTTAACGTAACTCGCAACTGGAAATAAGGGAAGATGAATGAATGAAATAAGTACAGGTATTTTAATTATCGTAAATATCTTTATTTCTGCTCGCTTTAGAAATGAGCGGAATAAGGCTGTTGAGACAGCCGACAGGTGGAGACAAAGTGCATTAGACGCGGTTAGGCAAATGCACGATGTAGAAAAAAAACGGATTACTAGTTATGTACATTAATAAAAAAAGGAAATAAAATGTCACATCAAATAATGAATGACGAAGCTATGTTTAGCGTAAGGAAAACGCCTTGGCATAATCTTGGGACTGTCTTAGATGAACCCCCAACAACAGATGAAGCTCTTGTAGCTGCAAAATTAAATTGGCACGTATATAAAAAACCAAGTTTATTGGAATTTGAAGGTACTTTATATCCAACGTCAACTGTACACACTTACAGAATCGACGAAGATCGAAAACCTGTTATACTCGGAAGTGTTTCAGATCGATATGAAATAATACAAAATCACGAAGCATTTCGTGTATTTGATGAAGTATTATTAGATCACGGATACACTTACGAAACAGCAGGTGCATTAAGAAATGGTGAAATATGCTGGATATTAGCAAAAGGTCCAACTACGACTCTTGCTGGTGATGATGAAATAGAACAATATACATTGTTGACTAATTCTCATGGCGGAAGCTTAGGATTAAGTCTTATCCCTACTACTGTGAGAGTTGTATGCGCTAACACGCATGCTGTTGCAATGGGTAGAACTAATGTTAATTCGGGATTCTATTTAAAACACACGCGAAATGTCAAAGATCGGTATGAAAAAGTAATCAACTTGCTTCAAAATGCTGAAGGAAGTTTTGATACCGCCGTTAATTCGTATAATCGATTCAATGATGTTAAAATGGATAATGATGAAGCTATAAAGTACTTCGAATCAGTTATACCATCTTTAGCGATCCGTGATGAAGTGTTATACACTAAAACCAATAGATTGTCGCCAGCACCTACCCTTGCAACGAAGAAATTCGAACTCTTGATGGCTAATTTCCGTCATGGGAGCGGTAATCGTGGTGAGACGCTCTGGGATGCATTTAATGCTATCACAGAGTTTGTAGACCATGACTGGTATGATGCTAATTTATGGACTATTGGATTCGGTGAAGGACGAAAAATAAAGAATGCTGCTTTTAGTAATGCAATCGATGTGGCGGATGAGCAACCGCTTTTCTTACCTCCGACCAATTACTCAGCATAAAGCAAAAAACAATATCAAGTTCTTTGTCGTAAGTTTAACAATATATCGTTATGCGATAAAGGACTTGATATTTAAGTTTATTTAAATTAACATAAATGGTTACATGGAAGGAATATACCGATGTTTGAATATAGAAAAGCCTTTGATTTGAACCCTCAAATCCTATTGATGTACGGCTCACCAAAAGTAGGTAAAACTACTGCATTAAGTCAAATAAGTCAAGATTGTCTCATTATAGACACAGAATGCGGAGCTAGAAAAGTCGATGGGGTTATTACAGAAGCAAATAATCTAGAAAACCTAAGACAAATTATTGGAGTACTATCTGATAATTTTCTAACGAAGCAATATAAGTATATTGCTTTAGATACGATTCATAAAATCGTTGAATGGTGTGAAGATGATGTAGTAAGAGAGCATAACGCAGAAGACCCAGCTAATCCTATTAAAGTATTTAGCGATTTAGGGTTTGGTAAGGGTTATGCTAAACGCGAGCAAAAAGTGAAAGATATTATATATGCTTTCAAATCATATTGCGATTATTTAATCCTTGTAGGGCATAGAAAAATAGCATCACAGCTTGATAATGGATTGGTTGATCCGTCATCTCTTGATCTATCGGGTAAATTACGTAATACTATTTTCGCTATGTGTGATGCAGCAGGCTATGTCCATTGGGATGAAAATCAAAACCTCTGTATCTCTTTTAAGAGCGATAATGGTAATGTCGAAGCAGGAAGCAGATGTGAACATCTGAAGAATAAAGACATCCCCTTAAAATGGTCTAATATCTACCTACCGAAAGATATTAAACCTAAAGTTAATCCAAATCCAACGAAAAAGGTAAAGCGTATACCTAATAAGAATACGCAAGTTAACAAAAAAGGAATAAGTTAAAAATGGGACTACTAGAAACAGGCTTTAAAAAAGGAAATCACAATGGAATCGGCGATGGATTTTTCGCGAACAATGTTACTATTACAGATGCGAAAGATGTAAGCGGGAAAGAAATAACACTACCTAACGGGACAGTGTTATTTAAGCAAGATTGTGGTGTCCAGTTAACATACACGGATAATGATAACCCTAGTATAGGTGCTTTCAACATTCGAATTGGCGGTAATCTAAAACGCGATGAACAAACCAATACAGTTATTGGAACTGGTTCTGCGTTTAAACTGGAAGTATTATTCGAATCGATTGAATATGATCAAAAGATTCTTAACGATGATTATTCAATCAAAGATGAAGCGATAAAAGCATTAATCAATTCAGAGATAACGCTCTTAGCTTACCCAAATAATAAAAATAAGACCACTAACTGGGATATAGTGGGAACCAATGGAAAAGAAATGAAAAATGCATTTCTAAATCAAAGAATGAAGCCTAAGAATTATCAACCGCAGAATTCTGGTGCATTGTCACATGAGACGAATGGTGTAAGGGTTACATCTAATGCCCCGTTCTAAAAACTCAGACATAATAATAGATTGGCTCAAGACATTTCCTTCGGGAGGTGTCTTGGTCAATGCGGAAGTTCCTATAGATTTAAAGAAGTTCGGCGAACTATTTTATTTTAAAAATACGTCAGTTGATACATACAGTCGATTATGGAGAAAAATCAGAAATGAAACAGATTTATTATCCCGTAACGGACTTAAGCTCATTGAAAAAGGAAGCGGAAAAACGAAAATATGGACTCTGTACAAAAGTATGTAGAAGTAGCAGTAGGATCAGTAGCCAATAGGCATATAATTGTCCCTGCTAATGATGTTCATAATTTCTTACAGGCAGAAAAAGAACTATATGTTAGTTATTTTTCTTACAATGAAGAAATTCTAGAACACATGAAAGTGTATAAAACCGTAAGGTCTTATAAAGGTATGCATTATTTACGGCATATCATATTTGATATTGATAAAAAAAACCTTAAAGACGAAGCTATGCTTGATACAGTTCGATGGTTTATTAACGACAACCTTAAAGATGAATGGGGCTTAGAAAACGAGCATATACAGCCGTTCTTTAGCGGACGTGGGTTTCACCTACACTGTACAGACTTCTTCGGTTTTGAGCCAAGTAAGAAGCTTCCATCTGTCGTTAAAGCAACATTGAATGAGTATTTCGATTTACCTGATGATATATATAATCCCAACAGGTTAATTCGTGTAGGATCATCATTTAATATGAAATCGGGGTTATATAAATGCCCCTTTACAATAGATGAAGTTATGAGCTTGACTATTGATGAAATTAAAATGATAGCAAAAACCCCGCGTGAAGATTTTAATGATTACGCTAGTCTTCCAAAATTTGATAAATGTTTTACGAAGGAAATAATTACCCCAGTAAAAGATTTAACAAGAGAGCGGTCTGTTATTAAGGATGATCCAACTGGTGTTGTGACTTGTGTTCAGAAGATATTTAACGAAGGACCAGTACAGGGTAGTCGACACTTAAAGATGTTACGAATGATTAGTTCATTTAGGAGACATGGTGTGCCGCGTGAAGGTATTTATGATATTATGTCATCGTGGGCTTCAGAATTTGAGCCTTATGAAGTAAAACGCACAGTTGATGGAGTATTTAAGCATGGGTATCGTTACGGTTGTAATGATGAAATAATGAATAAGTACTGTGATCAAAAATGTGTGTTTTATAAACGTAAAGATTATACACTTGACCTGAAATCATCTAAGCAATTAGAAGAAAGCTTTGTTAATTATATTAGAGAAGACTTAACTAAAAAGTCTTTCAATATAAAGAACATTTGGACTTCTGCTAGTTCAGATTGGATAGTTAGTCCAGGTCAATTTGTTTTAATTTACGGAGACACAGGTGCAGGCAAAAGCTCATGGGTGCAGAATCTTGTATATGAATCTGGACTAAAAACGATATTCTTATCGTTGGAAGTTGATGAATACACAACATATAGACGGTTTGTACAACTGGCACATGAAATGACTAAAGAAGAATCAATTAGTTACTATCAATATAACGATAACGGATTGTCAAATAAATTATCCAATATCAGAGTATTAACGATAGCTCCTACATTGAAAGCGGTAGAGCAACTTGTCGCTCAAGAAACACCTGAAATATTGGTTGTTGACACTACGGATGAAATCTTAATCGATGGAGTGCGTGGCGAAATTGAAAGACAAAATCATGTTGCTTTAGTTTTAAAAGAACTTGCCCAACGTCATAAGATGATTGTGATCGGTGTTCATCACCTATCAAAAGAATCATCTAAAAGACCTATGGACATAGGAGTCCATAGCGGGAAAGGGTCTTCATCTTTTCCACAAAAAGCCGATAAAGTAATTGCAATAAACGGCATAGCTGGAGAAAGAAGACGAGTAGTAAAATCAGTAAAGTCGAGAGACGAACAGAATTTTCACATCGCTCTTGACTTCCATTACGAAACATACAGATTCAAGGAGGCTTTATGAAGATTATAAAATCATCTTCTATTGACATGGAAAATGGCAAAGCTTGCGGGGTCTGTCTGTTATCTGGCTTACTGTCTTTCGAATTCGTATTCCTTAAAGAAAAATATTATAATCTATCTTTCTCTATGAGGGTATACGGAGCAGGCATCAGTCTAACTATACATATATAAAGGGTATATGATGATAAAAACAGGAATAGTAAAAATAACACTAGAGGAAAGCGAACTAAAAGAGATTGACGGCATTGATTGTGATGTCCGAGTTGTGGATTTTGTAAAGAATCCTGATGAAGGCACAGAAGTCGCAAATGACGGTAGGCACGCTTTAATTACGGAATATTCCTTCGGAAATAGTAAAAAGGAGTACGATTTTGGTGACGGCTATGATTGCTGTTGTCAAGTGTCGTAAAAGATTCAAAAGATATGGATGGCTTCTTATATAGGAGCCATCCATGAAAGAGAAAGGACGATAATAATGTCTAGTCCAAGTAAACAAAAAGGTAATCGCTTCGAAAATGAATTAGTAGCCTTAGCGAAGGAGTTGGGATTAAAAGCTCAACGTGCGTGGGGTTCTAATGGTAAAGCCATGGGCGAACATGAAGAAGTGGACTGTAAAATAGAAGAATATACAGTGCAAGCTAAACGTAGAAAAAAAATAGCTTCATTTTTAAAGTGTGAGCATACAGATATAGTAGCATTCCGAGAAGATCGCGGAGAGACTTATGCTTTAATGCCGTTTGATATATTTTTAGAGATGTTAAAGAAAATAAAAGGATAATGAGTTGGAATATTCTAAAAATGGTTTAGGTGAAACCAGTATTGGGATCACAGACCTCAAAAAGAAACTTGATAAAACAATTCTAGCCACTAAAACAAGTACTGAATTAGTAAAACTCCTTAACGATGGGCTGCATAAAAGAACAAAAGTATGGGTTAAAAAAGTAATCTATGTATTAGCACTACACGAAAACGCTGTTGCTAATAATAAATAAATGTACAACAAAATGTATTATACAAAGGGGCTGTGAAGCCCCTTTGTTGTAAAAGAAAGAAAATGGATGATGA
>Ga0208299_1001033_pt1 | contig 22142 bp, 31 predicted proteins | sample 15_taG_FD_184089 | JGI IMG/M metagenome (GOLD analysis project Ga0208299, IMG submission 184089) | Marine viral communities from the Subarctic Pacific Ocean - 15_ETSP_OMZ_AT15312 metaG (SPAdes) (version 2) | ecosystem: Environmental > Aquatic > Marine > Oceanic | place: Pacific Ocean | collected...
GTCGCCCTCGACAAGCATGTCTTGATTTTGGCCCATTTGCTCCATCATCATCTCTTGACCGACTTGTTCGACCAAAACATTAAGGGCTTCCTCACCGTACTGCGCGACAAAAGATTGGATGGCTACTTCTGGGTTTGCATGTTCACCACGAATAGCTGAAATAGCTTCCTCAACAATTATGTCTTGGGTGTCCCCATCAGGAGAAGTCCCCTCCATCATCATTGATTGTATCTGCATCATTGACGAGTCAGGATCAGCACCCTCCATGACACCTGCCATCGCGCCTAGTCCTGATGCGGTAGGGTCCATGCCCTGCACTTCTTCCAACGCTGCGAGACCACCCATTTGCATACGCATAGCCCCGCCATCAGCAACAAACCGAGTGGGCGAGAAGTAGCTAAACTCCGGGTCTATGCCGCCACGATAGCCGGGGTCTGGAGTGCGCTGAACCCGTGTCCCAAACCGTTGGGGTCTGTATGCTATCTCTTCTTCTTCATCAAAGTCATACGTTGTTGGGAACGCAGCCTCTTGCAGCATCGCGCCGCCGATCCCCTGCACCGCTTGGCCCAGCGGGTTGCTCTGTCCTTTAACAAAAGCTCCCGTGTCAGGGTCTATATATCCGGGGCGCGAAGGCTCTAGAAGTTTATCGACTATGCCCGCTTTTTCGCCCAAACGTGCTGTTATACTTGCGTCAGGAGAATATCCTGCTGGCAAAAGAGACTGAACTTCCCACGCCCTGCCTGTATCAAAGTTCCAGTCCGCACCGTCTGTAAATCCACCCCCAGCGTCACCTACAAATCCACCCCCAGCGTCACCTACCGGCATAGCTAAGGAAGGATCAGCATCAATGGGCACCACATTAGCAACAGCGTCTGGACTCATAGCCGCTCCCAGCGCATCCGCTCCGCCAATAGCATCGGCTGATCTTATAAAATCACCACCGCTCGTCAGACCCTGCATTACACTGCCTGTAAGACCCGATACCAGTCCGGTTTTAAGACCCTCACCAAGATCACCAGTAGCTATTGTCTTTCCTACCGCTGAACCAGCAGCCGCTGCTATGTAGGGGTTTGCGGCCAAAAAAGCCCCCAAGCCACCCATACCAGCAAGAGCGCCAGAGGTCGCCAAGGCCGATCCTCCTAGACCGCCCAGTAACGGAAGGAGCGCAGGAAGGAACGCTTCGGGTAATCCGGTGTCTGGGTTAGTAGTTAGATAACCACCTGAGCCAGCCGCTAGAGCCTCTGCTTCCTGAGGGTTAACATGCATCAGAACGCTATCACCGTAGCGACCCCGTTGTCTTACAGCTTCCGCTGCCTCTACTAGACTCATGGCATCCTCCAATTACATTGACTCATCATAATCTTACTAACTTATTGTTACGGTTACAGAAGCAACTGACATTGTCCCACTATTTCCAGCAACATTTGGATTATTTATTCTACTAACTTTTAGAAATCCATCCACCTCAAAAACGTCACCAATAGCCAGAGTTGAATCATTGTTAAGTAGATTTGTGATATTTAAACCCGAAGTCTGCACAAGCCCCGGATTCTCTATCTGCGCCACCAGAATGTTTAAGTTAGCAGAAAGGGTTCCGAAATACCCAACATCGTAAGTAAACGGGGGCGACAGGAATGTCGGCTTAGTGGGAGCTATTGGGCGGCTTGTCATTAGCGCCTACCATCAGGACGCACATCCATGCGGGGCGTCCCTAACTTCCACTGCACACCCACGTCGCTCGACTCTACTCGCAACGTCATTGACCTGCCTCGCAAGCGCACATCTGCTTTCTCTGTGTACAACTCTACAGGAGACGACGATGTTTGCGTGACACCAGATGTGTCAGTCTGCTCATAGTTAGCGCCGGGGAAGTTTCTGCTCTTTAGTATCAGGTTGGCGCTAGGGTCCGACACGCTACTGGTAGTAAAAGAGATGTCAGGAATAACCCTACTTACAAAAGAGAATCTATCCCCCTCTCCGATATCAACTTGAGACGACTCAATATAAGAAGAGATTGCGGACGCTGGCACTGTTGAACCGTCATCCAAACCAAGCTCTTGACTATAAAGATACTTATCATTAGATGCGGCTACAGGGTAATCTTTAATTCCGCGATCCAGCCAAGCTGTCCTCGGAAGCGTTCCGTAGTACCACAGATTGTTTGTGTAATTCCAAACAACATACCTGTCATTCTCTAACGACCCAGAAGAAGGATAGAACCACCAGACTTCGCTAAACGCGGAATTAACGCCACAAACTATTTTTTGTATTTGCGCTAGGTTCATATCACTAAATACATACTGCTTGACTGAACAGGGCAGCGTACTCACGCCACCTTTGTAAACGTAAAAATCATCCCGCCCCATCCACACAGAAAAATCTTCAACGGCTATTGCAGCATTCGGGGAAATAATCGTAACCAAACCAGATATTTGTGTAATACCAAACGTAAACGGTGGCCCAAGAAACCTTAATGAATGCAAGGACACATCAGTCCAAACCAGTATTTCTTCCCTAGCTTCTTTAGCGCACACAATCTCCGAACCCGTGCCCAGCTTAAGACTACCCGCTGTGTTGTCGGTTCTGGTTTCCCAGTCAGTGAGAGACTCCTGATCTGCAAACCTTATAAGTAGGGGGTCTTGAGTTCCTATCGAAGATTCATCATCACACCCAAAAGCTATGACGTGCCTGTCTCTGTCCGACACCATAATCTGTTTAGCTATTGTGGGGGCTTTGTTAGACCCCGTTAAACCTGATAAGACAACGGCTCTAGTGCTCATCCCGGCAGATGAATCCCAGTAATAGATATTTCCCTGTCTCTGATTTATAAGCAGGTCTTCTCCAAAGTTATCCTGCGTCCACAGCCCTAGTTGAGCTTCCGCACTCGAACTTGAAACACCGGAACCCCATGTACCGCGCCCCCAAGTCCCAATGCCCCAACCCGTTCCAGTAACCCCGGTATCAAGACCAACATTTATTTGATAGACAGACGTTACGGAACCGCCGCCGTTTCCAGAGTCACTAGCGTTAGCAGTGACTGAAACAGTAATCGTGTATGTATTGCCAGTAGGGACGCTAACAACCTGATGCTCTGCATTTAGAATAACGGCTGTGACATTGCCGCCTAAGCTAGATGCACCACTAAAAGTAACAAAAGCCCCCTCTGCCACTCCGTGTCCGCTGTCTGTAACTGTAACTGTCGCAGAGCCATCGGTAGCTGCAAAAGTTGTGCTGTTCGTTGTCGTTTTGCGGATAGGCGTAATATCAGAATAGGTTTCACCCTCTTCCACATAAAACTTAAGGTTAGTGCCAACGCCTAGATATATTGACCCGTCAAGAGCAACCCATGAATAAAGAGAGCGGCAAGTTCCAAGGAACTGAGCCTCAGAATACTTTTGCCAGCCGCCTATTTTTTCGGGAAAATTATCTCGAAATCGGACCTTATCAGAATCAAACCAGCCGCCTTCATTGGAGTAAGACGTAGACTCCCTGTTAATACCAGCGCGAAATTTTAATTCTTGAAGCGGCATTTACTAGCTTCCCAACTCAGGCCAATCATAAAGGATACCTAATTTTCGGTCGTTCATTCCAATGCCTTGCGTTCAGCGATAAATTTTGCCTTAATATCGGCAAAATCCGTGTCCGTGACGTCTGCAATGACCGAGAGGATCGCTTTCATGTCCGCAAATTGCTCAGTGTCAAATCGCGCCATGGCCCTTGCCGCCGGGAGCGATTTATCCGCGATAGCGGCGGCGTAATCCGTCTCCCATTGGTCAACTTGGGCTTGAGTCGGCATCGAACCCGGCCATGCGGTGATCACACCTTCCCTAGTCGAGATTCCCTGAGCATCGCTATTAGCCCACGTTAGTGCCTCTGGAATAGTCGTATTTACCATTATGCCTCTATCTCCGTGATGATGATGAACGAGGCCAACACGCCCCCGAATAGTCTACCAGATGAGACGCCGTTAAACGTAATGGTGCCCGAATTCATGCCGCCTCCGCGCACTTTAAATGTCGTGGATGAAGTGGTTCCCGCCGTCATGTAGTGAGTCATATACACAGAGTTGATTTTATTTGCAGCCGACTGTCTGTATGCCGAAGCTGACAAGGCGCTTGCTGTAGAATCCTGAAAAATAGCAGCGATCATCTGATCATCTGATGTTGTTGCCATGTGGACGCATGTGTCAATCCGCAGTAAATTCGAGGCAGAGGCTGGTGTGACCGCGAGTGTCATCCACTCGTTGCCTTCTGAATTCTGAGGGATGGTGTCATCCGAAGGCATGATCGTTGACCCAGTGGCGACTGCTCCGTCATGCACCTCAACCACCTGTAGAACTTTACCTCCGCCGCTTGCGGCCTCGGTCGCCACATTCATAACCTCGACTGTATCTGCTGCCGTTGCATAGCAGATCAGCCTGTCACCGGCGGCGGTAGTCAGATCAGCACCACCGGGAATTTCAATGCCTGAACCGTGGGTTATGGTTAAAGCACCATCGAACTGCAACATAAAGAAGTTACCAGCCGCCACAGTCATAGCGGCAAAATTTGTCGTCCCCGTCACATCGAAATAATTGCCATCTGTGTCTATAACCAATGGGGAAGCCGAAGCTATGTCACCGCCCTTGGTCATTCTCATGTTACCGGCAAAAACGGCGGCTGTCGTGCCAGTGGGGATTGTTATAACGTCAGCGTCCGCGTCATTCTTGATTGTGACATCGTTGGTCGATCCTTGACCCGTTAGAATCAAGCCCTCCGCTGCCGTGTAGCCCATAGCTGCATTATCACCGGCAGAGGTGTCGCCATCAGCGTTCACTGTAGCGGCTGTCACGTTACCCACGATATCAACGTCAGTACCGCCGGTAGCAACGGATAAAACCGTTGCATCAGCATCGTTAACAATCGTTACGTCATTGGTTGAGCCTTGTCCTGTTAAGATAAGACCCAAAGCAGCCGTGTAGCCAATAGCTGCATCATCTCCTGCTGAAGTATCACCCGCAGCATTTAAGGTTCCACCAGCAGTAATATCGCCCACTACGGTGACGTTTGTGCTTCCTGTAGGAATCTCCAGAACATCTGCATCGGCATCGTTCTTAATCGTCACGTCATTGGTCGAACCCTGACCTGTCAATATCAAACCTTCAGCAGCGGTATATCCAAGAGCCGCTGCATCTCCAGATGCTGTATCCGAAGTCAGGTTTACTTTGCCAAAAGAAAGAGAGTTAGCGAAAATACTTGCTACAGCAGCGCCAGTGCCAGCACCGTCTGAAAAAATAATGTCTGCGCCACCATCAGGAATTGTAACATTTGCGCCAGTGCCTTGACTAAACACCGCGCTTTCACCGCTACCGTTTTTGACCAGATAAAATTTATCAGCATCATTCGGAGCAATCGTAATTGTGTTTGCTCCTGTCGGGCTTCCGGCTAACACAAGAACTTTATACATGCCATCTGTAAGAGAGCCATCGGTAGTGGTTAGCGTTGTAGAGGTTCCGGTTAGGCTCAAAGAAACCACACCACTAATAGCGCGGTCTATAATGTCCATGTTGGTATTGGTAGTATCGCCCCATGTGCCTGACTGGTCACCTGTTCCGGGCTTCTCAATTCCAGAGTTGCTTGTGTATGTTGAAGTCATTTATCTAATCCTTTTAAGCAGCTATATCGATCCAGCTCGCGTCTTGATCAGGGGAAATCGAAGACCACGAAGCGTCTTGATCAGGAGAAATCGAAGACCACGAAGCATCTTGTGACGGAACTATTTCTCCCCAGACGTTAACGCTGCCTACTGCGCCTGTGCCCTGAAGGCCCGTTTCAATAATTATTACCCCGCTGCCCTCACTAACCGTTACGGAGCCAACTTCTCCTTCTATGCCAAACCCAACAAGGGTTACGTCGATACCCATCGAAGCCGTTACGCTTCCAACCGAACCAGTTCCAGCATTACCTGTTACAGCAAATGCAGAACCACCAACCGCTGTAACGGAGCCAATACCCCCAGTAGCGGCAATCCCCGTAACCGAAATCGTAGCATCAATGCCAACACTTACGCTGCCTACACTTCCAGTAGCAGCAATTCCTGTTACTGAAAATGCAGAACCGCCAGCAACAGTAACGCTACCAACAGCACTTGTGCCAGCAGTTCCGGTAACTTCCACAGGTATGGGCTGGCCCCAAGGACCGCTACCCCATGTTCCTCTGCCCCAACCTGTGACGTTTGCCATTACTACGCCCTAAGCAATCCGTATAATTGCAGCCGTTGCGCTTGCTGTCGGGAACGTAATCGTCATGTCCCCAGCAGTCGCGGTTTTGTCTGCGCCAAAATCAAGAATTACAATAGAAGGATCACCCGTTGCTGTTTCGTTAAATATCATGCCACCACGAGCGGTAATGCTTACAGACGAGAATGTCAGGTCCGCAAAGTCGCATACTGCCGTAGTCCCGTCTGCAACCGGCGTAACGCTTGTGAGCGCAGCACCCTTGGCACTATAGCCTGTGCCGCTTGCTTCTCCGCTAGACGTATAAGCTGTCGTTGTTGCGTCGAGAGAAGCAGTGCTTTGGTACAACGCCATGTTAATTGTATTGCCTGTCGAGGCGGTTAAATTGTGGACACCTTTCAAAAGCTCTACTTTGAAAGACGTACACATTGCTTGCGTGATAGCCATTTAAAGTCTCCTTATCATTTCGGCTAACTGGGGGGAGCCAGCACTTGTTAACGCATTGATAACATTAGTTCTGTCACTTGCCACCGCTTGTTTCATGTAATGCTCTATTAAAACAAAAAGCTCATTTTTATAAAACATAGCTTGATCACGGATCACAGGTGGGGCGTTTTCGGAAACATACATAAGCTTGTTTACGCACATCTCAGCTACTTCAGAAGGCGTATGACCACGGTTATTGGTAGTGCCAACAGTCACCTTAAAGTCATCCGGCATGGTTGCTTTAATAGATAACATCAGGTCTCCTGTATCTGTAAGGCACCGTTACGGTATTGATCGCGCCTGTTTCTAGCTTCACCCAAATTACCAAGCCTTTGAATAGCAGCGGCAAATCTCTCGGTGTAGTTGGTGATAAGATCAGGCTCACCCTTCATAAAAGTGTAAGCTTCAGCAAGACATCCGTACAGCAAAGCATCTTCAGCGTTGTCTCCAAGCCAGCTTGTGCCACTAGAAGAAACTGTAATGCTTTCAGGTTGATATGCGTAATGAAGCTCTGTTGAGTAACCGGAGTCTGGTGTCGGCCCTACAATAAAAAAGTCATCATCAAAGATGCCGTAGTATTTAGGCAGTCCTGTTTCGGTCGAGTCAGGATAAGCCTCGTTAATATAATTTACATCTTTAGGCAGAAGGTATGTCCTGTCATTACCGCTAGTAACAGCAAGACTTAAAGCCGCAATAAAATCAGTAGGTTGGGAAAGATATTGACCACCACTTGAAAGACTACCCGTTACGTTCTTTCTAAACGTGGGTATCTGAACCGCATAAAATATGCGCGTTTCAACAATCCGTATCATCTCATCCAGATTGTTCACAAACGTCGTTTCAGTATTATCTACATAATCCTGTATAGCCGTTTTAAGTGTGGTGAATGTCCAAGCCATAATCCATTAGCCGTTTTTACGAAACTGTTGAGCGCGAGCCGCACCACTGCCACGGGCAATGGAACCACCCATACCCCTTTTTTCTTTAGGCTTGACAGCAGAAGCAGCAGCACCGCCCGTCAATGCGCCAACACCAGCGCCGCCAAAGGCAGCGCCAGCGGCTGCACCAGTGGCAGCGGCCTTCTCCAAGCGCCGAAGATATTCTTCCTGTTCTTCTTTCTCGCGGCCATCTAATTCCGAAGGATTAGGGCCACGAGTGGAACCCCCCTTAATTTTTGCACCGGCAGCGCCAGCAGCAGCAGCAGGGCCAACACCAGCGCCGCCAAAGGCAGCGCCCCCAATAGCAGCGGCAGCAACGTCTTCAGCAACGCCACCGCCGCCCATCCGCGTTTTTCCGTAAGAGAGACTTCCGCGACCCGTGCGTTTTTCCGCATCCGGGTAAGGTATTTTTTTTCCATTCATCTTTGGCATAATCTTCTCCTCAAGTTACCAGTAACTTATTGACCGCCCTTTTCTTTTAGAATGATGCCAGCAGCAACCGTTACTGCCGCTGCAATCATAAGCCAAACAGCTATAGAAGGAACAACAGACGAAACAACAATGGCACCAACGCCAACAGCCAACCAGCTAGTAGGCTCAACAATACGCGATTTGATCCAGTTCATAATTTCCTCCTAAGAAACAGTTACTGTTACATCACCAACAGAACCCCCCAGAGACAGGCTATCAGTGCCGTCAGGCGCAGTACCGCCATCTCCTACGGGGTTCCAGCCAAAAAACTCCCTACTCGCCTCTAGACCCTTGTCAGGGCGCGGATCACGCAATGACTGAGGATCGAATATCCTGATGCGCCCCAGAAAGTTTTGAGGCTGGTCTGGGTCTACCACATCGTATCCCACACGCAGCCCAGTCCTCACACCGTTCTGAACTTCGTACACAAGCTTTTCCAAGGGATATCTAAAACCAGTACGGTCACAAAACCCAAATGCATACTTAGCTCTTGCGTATGGCCCAGTCATAATGAATACGAATCCATCTGAGGCGTAAACGACCAAGAAGCCTTTTCTCTATCTTCTTGCGCCGCAAGCTCAAACTGCTCATCATAAACAGACTTAAGCATTTGTATTCTAGGCGCGGCTTCTGGGCGCTTCATGGCTATATGATATGCGAGACCAGCAACCATGCAGGGAAGAAACCGCGCCGGAATGTCTGAGGTGTTGCTGGACTTTGCTCCCATGTCTTCAACTCGACGCAGCCTAAAATAACGAACAAAGTCACCGTTGTAAGTGCTGTTTGGGATAGGCCAAAGAGTAACAGTCGGAGCATCCCGCAAACGGTTGATATATATTTGTGTTGGCTTACCCTGAGTTAATTTATTAGTTATCTGAGAGTAAGTGCTGACAGACATCCTGTATAATGCCGTATCTGTCTGGTCTGTTTCACCACTATCCGTTCTGAGCGTATGCTCTAGAAGATCAATAGTATCAGACGGTAACGTGTAAGTAGCAGTGCCTGTGACGAGTGTGACGCTGCCTTCCTCGACAAGCCACAGATTTATTCCACGGTTAGCCCACTCCAAACCCATCAAGTTCAGGCTGCGCCTTGCAGTAGCAAGGTCGTATCCACTACGCATCTCAAGACCAGCCCGTTCGTAAGCTTCCTCACAAAGCTCTGCTATGTCGAGATTAAATGTAGATGTTCCGCTAACCGCCATTCACTATGCCCTTTTCTTCCTTCTGGTAGAAACCGTTTTGGACTCCATCCCCTTTAGCTTGCCAGAGTTTACCCCAGCATAAAATATCTCTTTTCCCTTTTTTGCACCGTAACGATTTTTCATAGTCGTTAAAGTTTTCTCCCCCTTTACTGTAAGGGGCATCAAGCCGTCCTTATGGGTCTTGCCCCCCGGATGGGACGAGGCTTTCGGACCTGCTTATTTGGAGGAATGGATACCCCTCCAACACTGCTTAAAAATTCTTGAGCTTGTTTTGACGCACGAATGTCGTCAAGAATCTGTCCATCTCCTTTACCGACTCTTTCAGCAAACTTGCCGATTTCCTGCAATCTTGCTTCAAACCCGCTTAAGTCAAAACCGGCTGATCCAATATCAGCAGCCACTCCGCCGCTCCGCATTTTCATTTTCTTCTGCTGATCTTTATACTTCATCCTAGTTCCCCTACACTCCGGCCTTGTGTTTTCACGAGATGTTTTCCTCTTCCGCCCTCTTTCTCCTTTTTAGGGAACCATCGAGATCAAGAAGATCAAAACTTTTTATGGCATTTCCGAGATCAAACTTTCCCCCGGATGCCTTACCTAATATATTAAAAGGATCGACATGCCTGATTATGGCTTCTTTGCTAATAAGGCCACCGAGGGCTTTCCCGACCGGCTTCATGTCTTCGGCTACACCACCGCCAGCCATTTTCATCTTCTTGCCTTGGTCTTTGTATTTCATCTTAGTCTTCCTTCAGTGGAATGTGAAAAAACCTCGCTTACAGGACGAACCTCAGTTAAAACAATTTTTATAAGGTCGTAATTCTTTCCAACCTTTCTGTTTGTTTCCGCAACTGAAGTTTCCAACACTGCTACTTTCTTGTCCATATCAACCAAAAGCAAAACAGCCCAGCCACCAATGGCTAAACAGCAAGATGTTAAAACAGTTACCAAGTGCCCCCTCATGACTGCCTCTTAACGCCCTTCACAGATTTCTGTGATTTAGGAGGAGACTTCTTTGATTTTCCGGGGCCGCCCCAAAGCTCTTTATTAGCCCAGTAAGCAGCAGACATCTTACCTTTCTTGATGTTCTTGCCATGACGAGCCTTAAAACTTTTCCGAGCTTCGGGGGAATAGTTGTGCCCCATTGACGAGTCACCATAATGAATAAGCTTGACCCTATCGCCGTCTTTAGCAAGAACCATTCCCTTCTTGCCGGAACGATTAGACCGCTTTGGCTTATTAAACCCGGCAAACTTAGTGCCGCGATACTCAATGCCGCCACTAGGTAACCTCGTTACGCCGGGATAAGCTTTAGCCATTATCCGTAACTCTTCTTTCCAGAGATTAAAATGGTATAGGTATCGGCACTGGTGTGCCCTACCGTCGTAAACAACACATCGCCGGTAACTCCAGAACCCGCGTTGTTCCAGATACCGCCAAAATCCCTGTAATCATGATGACCGGAAGAAGTTTCCCCCAGTTCAATAATGAAAGCATTGCTGGTTGCATCAAAAAGCAACTGCACCTTCATGCCAACGCACTGCCACCAAATCTGCTCAATGGTAAATTTGGTACATGCGTTTTGAGTCACATGCTCTTTCTCAAGTGCCGATACATCAACCTTGACAACGGCAGCTTCGCCTGAGCCGTCACTAATGTTCGTAAACTTGAACGCAGCGTTTTTCTGGCCGTCGACAATCGTTTGGGTTGTTACCGCATCTGCCACGAGCTTACTCCTTTATCTTGCCCTGCAAGACAAGGGACTTGTACTCAGCACTCCCCACGGGGGGAGTGCTGGCAGCAACGACCTTTTTTGCAGGAGCTTTAGGTGCAGACTTTTTTCCCGCAGCCTTAACCTTTGGTTTCGTCGCCATGTTCTATCTCCTAACGAGTTTGAGAAGCGAACAGGTAATCTACCGCCATAGACTTTGTGCCTGTAGCAGAACCAGAAAGCTCCATAGCGCCAATAGTCATATTCTCATCGTCAGGGATATTGGCGGTATGCGTAGCTACAAGAAGCCGATTTACAAAAAACTCGACACTTGATGTGTTGGTTACATGGAAACCGAGCGTCACTGCCGTACCGCTGGCAATATCAATCCCCGAATCCGTTGAAGTTTCCGTACCGTCTTTCTCCGTCTTGCAGAGAATGTTGCTGTCACCATCGTCTACCTGAAACACAATCCGGTCAGCAGCAGTAAGCATTGCTTCGGGGTTAGTCGCAAAGTTAACCGTCAGACCAACACAGATATCCATGTTGCTACCCTCTGCATCCGTAGGGGTAAGCTTGGTCTCAAACCAGATGTCGCGATCTGCGTTAACGGCAAAAATTTCGTTGCCTTGTACAGAAGCACCATCATTGTCGGTGGTTGCCTGACTTGACAGGACCAATGTCCCGCTTTCAGCGTCAGCACCAAGAGCAGCAGAAGCACTGCTGTCTTTGACTACTGTCCAGTCATTTGTTGAATCTAGAGCAATGCCCGTGAAATCGTCCATATAAACGACATAGTCAGGGCTTGCGGTGATGGGCAGGTTAGAAAACCATTTGCGGCTTCCGTCCTTACCTGCATGAAGGATCGGTCCAGTAAAATGCACAGCCATGTTATATCTCCTGTCGTGGCTAGTGTCGGCTTTCGCCGTCAGGATGTATAAAAAAGGGGAGGGGCGAACCCCTCCCCTACGGTTTTAGGAAGAACCCGGAGAACCGTAAATTCCGAGAGGGTCAGATACTCCGAAGGAGTAGCGTTCCCGTGCCTTGTAACGAACATTACCAGTATCGAAGTCACCGTCCATGCTGGTCTGCATGGGAGTGCGCTCGAAGTGCTTCATGCCATTAGGAACATCGGTAACGATGAAGAAGGCATTGGTATCGGTCAGGTAGTGGTTGACCTCATAGCCCTCTGGAATCGAACCGTTGCTACGAATAGCATTGATGTCGTTATCAGCAGTTCCAACCCGAAGCTCCGACTGGAGGATACGAGTTGCAACAAATGTCAGTGCAGGTGGAATAATCAACCTACGCGGACGGGCTGCAATAAGAAGACCACGCTCATCAACGTATGCAGCAATATCAATTACCGCGTTCTCAAGAGTGGTTTCGTTCAAGTCAGCCGCTGTTGCTGGGCGGTTGGAGTTCGTGCCACCCGCAACCGTTGGGTGGGAAGCATTAAACAGCGTTACACCATCACCAGACTGGTAGGTGTCAAACCCCGTATTCAGGGGAGTAACAGCCTTGGTCTGCTTGCTGTAAGCCATGCCACGAGCCAGAGCCTTGGTATAACGAGCCGAGAGCGAGTCATACAGGTTGTCTTCCATCGCCTCTTCGGTAATGGAAAAGCCCATAGCAACCGTCTCATGGTTATACCGAGCCGTAAATGACTCCTGTGCGCTGTCGTAAGAAATAGCCTCGCCTTCGGGCTTAACCGGGGCGGAACCAAATCCAGACAACTTAACCTCTTCCTCAAAGCTACGATCAGAACTTTCTGTCTCGTAGATCATCGTGTGTTCGTCTTCGTACTTTTCGTACTCCAAACCGAACAGGGCGTTTAGGCCCGGAAGAAGTTCTTTAAGGAGTTGTGTTCTTGCAATAGCCATAACTCAATCCCCCTATGCCGAACCAGTTGTGGATGAATGCTGGTGATAATTAAACTTGCACACCAGAATCGGGTAAGTCGTCCCCTTTTCATCACCTTGATCTCCACCAAGATAATCAATAATCCGAATTGGATTTTGAGGATCAGTGTCGAGTTCGGAGATATCCAGAGCAACACGGCTAACATTCAAAGTGGTGTTAGGTGCAGTCTGGATTAGAAGGGTGTTCTTACCATAAATGTCTCCCGTATTAGTGGGGGCACCATCAGCTTGGATAGTGAACAGGACATTAGGATCATCAACCACATACGCCATAGCATCAGAGGCAGCCACACTGGCTGGCCACTTTTGACTAAACGTAAGTTGTCCAGAGTTGGGGTCTGTGTACCTACAGCCCATGAAAATACCGACCATATCAATGGCGGTTGAGTCGTCGCCCGTTGCGGACTGCTTCTCAATGGTGGTGGCGGTTCCGCCATCTACTAGTTGAACAATGTCACCTACGCAGATAGCTGTGCCATAGCCTGAGGCTATTGGATACTGGCGCGATACTTCTAACGAACCACTATCCAACCGACCAATGGGGCGCAGACCGAAGGGTGCAGCAGTTGAGGACATCTCTGTCTCCTTTTCGCATCTTCAGTTGAAAAAAACCCATAGGACTTACTATGAGCGGCCATTTCCGAAACCAACCCGCGTCGAGTTCTCTGGACGGAGAACAGGCATCCGTGGGTCACTTTCTCTTAGATAGCTCTGGTCAACTGCATCAATCTGCTGTTTGGTTTTGCTTGCATAGTAGTCATCCCGCTTCCGCATATTTTCTTCAGCGGTACGACAAAGCAATAAACCACCAACTTCAATAGACCCTTCAAACCGCGAGTTGTGGTCAGTCAGGACTTGCATTTCAGGATGGTCGTCAACAGGAACAGGTTCCCAACCCTCTCTAAAGCGTTGAGAAACATTCGTGTTGTCGGCTTCCCCTAAAGTAGCCGTGCGTACCCATCGATACACATAGCCGTCTACAGGAGTTGGCTCAGGCAGAAGTGACGGAGGTGCCCAGCTTTTTTCGCGCTCACTCATCTCACGGGTCTGTCTATCACCCAAGCTGGCGGCGGTTCTCGATTCGCGCTTGTCGCCATCGAACAGTTCGCTATCATCTTTATCTTTAGCCATTCGCTTGCTCCTTCAAAAGCTGCTTCGCGTACTGCTCATTAGTAATCCCAAGTTTTCTAGCGAGGTCCACTTGGGTCTTCGTGAGTTTGGCTCGCGTTGGTTTTTTGTTACTGCTACGAGTAGCTGGCGCAACCACGGGGGCCACTGTTTCTTCCGATTCAACTTCTACTGAAATACTTTCAGAATCCGTTGACTCACGAACACCAGAAGAAACAGAACTTTCTGTAGAGCCATTTTGATAGTTATTGTTAATTTCGTCAATAGGGAAATGTTTTCGCATTTCCTCATCGATCTTTTTGTAATACTCCGGGCCATTCGGATGGACCCCCTCTTGCTGAGTGAGTTCATAATGCAGTCCCATCGCATAAGCGGTCAGCTTCTGATCTTTCTGAAACCACGGATTTCTTCTTATCCAATCCGTGTCCCGCTCTGTTAGGGTAATGTCGGGTTTCTGCGGTAAAGCGGCGGCAGGGGCAGGAGTTTGAGCGAGAAACTCTCTCTGACTAATCGCTTCCTGAAGTTTGCGCCCGTCAAACATTAACTCGTTAAGCTGTGTCTGAGCAGAAACAATTTCTTCCGCATTTCCTTCGTCATAAGCCTTGGTCAAGTCTGACTGCGCCTGAGAAAGATCGGCGTCGTTCTTTGCTTTGGTAACATCGAACAAGGCCGAATTACCGCTTTTTAACAAAGCCTTAAGCTGTTCGTTCTCCTGACGCACGGTCTGAGCGACACTGATAGCTTCGGTCTGCATACGTTGCGCTGCTTCAGCTTCGCGCCGCTTGTCATGAAACTCACGCTTAAGCTGACCAATCCTGTCCTGCGCTCGTTGGCCGATCCCCCTCATTTCGTCGTCGTCATCAGACGCGCCCTTCTCCGAGAAAGGACGGTCCTCTTCCGGGGTGTCATCGATAACCTCAATCTCAAAAAGCTCTTCTTGAGGTTCTTTCGATACTTCGGGTTTCTCTTCAGCCATCTCTAAGCCCTCGTAATGCCGCGTGGGTCTTCCACAACAGCTTCAACATTATCGTCGTTAATAAGGCGAAACTCTTTACCGTGGATACGGATGCGGGTTCCCTGAAAAGCACGGAACAGGATAAAGTCCCCTTCCTTACAGTAAGCTCCCGTAGGAAACTTCCTGCTCTGGTCTGCCGTCTGGTCGTAACAATCTGGACCCAACTTCAGCACAAAGCCCACCACTGTAGAATACTCTTCAAGCTCCCTGACTATGTCGGGCTTGATGATGCCACCTTCAGTGGTTTCTTCAATTTCGGGGAGGGCTATCAGTATTTTATAGCCACAGGGCTTGGGTAACTGAGAGGCTGTTTCCTCTTCAACCACCTCTTTGAGCGACGGGCGCTCCTTCTCTAACGTCTTCGCCATTCTTTCTGTCTCCGCGAGCAATGCTCGATTCGCGCTGAATTGTTACAGGCACAGCGGTATCCTGTTTAGTCATCGTCTTGCAGCTTGCTAGAGAGATCGACCATCTCCCTCTCTACCATAGCTATTCCTTCTATGCGTCCGACCATGCGACTGTACTCAGCCATGTCCTTTGCACCACCAGACGCAAGATGGTCTGCCCCATCGTTCATCTGTTCTCGCATGAACTTCTGTAGACGAGTCAATATGTGGTCGCCCTGTATACTCACTAACGATACCTCCTTGCTTTCACTGTCCCGGCTTTCCGCCCTTGCCGCCTGACTTGATCTTATCGAACAGGCGTTTACGCATGGTGGGCTTTGTGTAGTTTCCCGCCTCGTTAACTCGTGACCTAGTCTTTTCTTTTGCTGGCATTACCTGCGGCTTCCACAATGTCTTCAGCAATCTTGGCCCCTAGCTTGGCACCTTCGATCTTCTCCTTGGACGAGGTCTCCTTGTCATCGACAGCAGCCTTCATGCTTTCCGTTGCAATCTTGGCTCCAATCTGAGCGCCCGTCGTTTTCTCCTGAGATGAAATACGCATCCGCTCTGTCTCTGCCGTCGTCTTGGTTTTGAGAAGATCGGCTTCTGCTCGCATCTGATCTCCCTTGGCTTTCCGCTCGATATCCGCCGCTTGCAATCGAAGCTCTTCCTGCTGCATCTGAACAACGGGGTCTTCCATTCTTTTGCGGTTTTCTTCGGCCTGAGCTTCCGCGATATCTTTTTGCAGAAGCTTCTCTGCGGCAGCGGCCACAAGACCTGCAAGCCTTTGCTCCACGTCGCGTGGCAACGGCTCTCCAATGGGGGGAAGCTCGACACCAAGCTGCTCTTCGATTTCGGAACGATACTGGAATGACAGATGTTCACGAAGATGGGCTTCAAGCGCAGCTTGTATTACAGCAGCATTAGGCGACTGCTGTACGAGAGCCAGTATCTTCGGGTCCTGTATAGCCGCCATATGGGTACGGATGTGTGCTTCGTGGTCCTGATAGGCGAAAGCCTTGACGGGCTTCATGTTGATTATGTTCATGTTTTCGCTGACAGGGTCTTCCGCCACAACCTCCGCGCCGACAGGAATAATCTTGTCTACGTTCTGGATACCCAGAGTTTCCAGCATTTGCTTGTGAAGCTGGGGCAAGTCATACATTTGCGGGGCTTGCTGGGCGAGTTGGAGCGCAGCCTGATACTGCATAATCCGCTGCGCCATTGTCGTAGCATTGGGGTCCGAAACAGGAATTACATCAATGCGGTCATCAAAATCCTTCTTACGATTAGCGTCTCCATTGACTTCGTAGTCATAGACGGCGGGAAGGAAGTCCTTGATAACACCCGCCAGTATCTTGAACTCGTTACGCAAGGAAGCATGTAGCCGCGCCTGACACGCAGACATGACTTTCATGGATCGTTCAAGGATAGCAAGCGTGGAACCAACGGGAGCCTGATTGCTCATCTCCCCGATATTCATATCGGGAACAGCCGCATATTTACGGGCTTCGTCGACGATTGTGCCAAGCAACTGGTAAAGAGTTCCAGACGGCTCCTTGTATGGCATGAAGCTTATGTTGTCGCGGATCGAACCTCCGGGTACATCAACGTCACGAAACTCGCCGGGAGCTATCGGTGAATCATCACCCTTAATTCGCAAGCCTCGCGTCTTCAGACCTGCGGGAAGATTGCTCAGGGTTCCGGCATCAACTAGCTGACGCAGAATAGACGTGGCAGACTTTGCCATGCCACCGATCATGTGGGTCAGTCCAATCCCGTAGAACCCAAGTCCCGGCATGAACTTGTAGTGCGAGAAGTGCATACGCCGCATCTTGCGCTCGTCGCCCTTGTTCCAGTTCTTGCGAATTGAAAGAATGTCGCGAGACTGGCTATCGATGGTCACAACATACGGACACGCAATCCCTGTCGCCTCACCATCCTTCTCGTCTTCGTATCCCTCAAGATCAAGGTCAACGTGCATTTCAAGAAGGGTATAGCGATCATCATACTCAACAGACGGGTCATCACCCTGAATGCGATCATAGGCAGATTGTATCTGGCTGTAGTCAGGGCTTGGCTCAGGAAGATCGACATCCCTGTAGAACCCAGCCACCTGTAGCTTTCTGACTTCGTTGGTCGTCTTCTTCATGACATGGGTGAATCGCTCGCAGCTTCTCAGGTCAGTTGCGCCATACGCCACAACCAAGTCTTCCGCTGGCACAAACACGGCACATGCCCTGCCCATATCTACATTGTAATAGATTTTCTTGAAGGCTGATCCCGCGAGCGGCAGATGAAACAATAGCTGCTCATGCTCACTGCGATAGTCAGTCATGACTTCCGTGATCTGGAAGTTCATTTCATTCTGCACACGAAGAGCCTGTTCTTCTTTTTCCGTATCTATGTTGCCAAGCACCTGCGTCTTGACGGGACCGGAAGAAGGAAAGGTTTCCATCATGGAGTGCGCCTGATAGCGAATAATGCTTTCTGTCAGCACGGGATGGAAGACACCACAGGCACCGGGAAACGGCTGTGTTCTGTCTTCGATCTTCAGACCGAGAAGATCAAGACCCTTGATGTATGTTGTTTCCCAGTCCTTGCGGGACATACGGTCTGACTCATATTGACCCACCAACTCCATTGCAAGATGTTGCAAGTCACCGTCTTCCATGAACTCGGCAAGGTTTGCATTATGTGCGCTGGCGTCCGGGTCTTCGTCTTCAGAGCGCGGATCAAACTCAATGATCACGCCGCCGTCTTCGGTTTCAATCGAGACGGCCTCAGGATTGAGAACACCTATTGATACGTCAGCCTCATCCTGCTCGGTATCAACCTCGACTACTTCTTCCGTTTCTTCTGGAAACGGTCCACTCACCAAGGGTTTCTCTATAGCCATTAGCCCGTCCTTCCGATCAGTAATACTCTACAGTGTCACGCCAATGCTCCTGCTCCACTTCATCACCGGCAGCGCGGACAAACCCACCCTGCCTGAAACGCAGCAATGCCTGAGTGCTGGAGTCCACCAGATCATCGTGAGACCCGGAAGGAAATGAAGCAAACTGCTCTATAACCTCTTCAGCCCATCGGGTCTGTGGTGCCCAAACAATTCCAGAATGAAAAAGATCAGCAACCGCATTTACCCGTGCAATCTTATCGTTACCGCGACTCGGCGTAAAGTCCGTTACGGGTATGCCCATTTGCCTCAATTCAAATATCAAAGGCATTCCCGTAGCTTTCCCCTCAACGATAAATGCGTCCGGTGTCCACTCACAATAATGCTCATAAGCTTTTGCCTTGAGTTCCGGGAACTCCATTCTGTCTTGGAATGCATTTAACAGGATCAGGTGGTGGTTATTGGCTTCTTCGTTGAACCACACACCCCACGTCGTACACGCCGAAAAGTCGCTTCGTTGTGTTTTGAGGAAAGCCGTGTCCCAAGACTGAATAATAAAATCACAGGGGGGAGGGTCTTCGCGTTCCCACTCCTGCCACCATTCTCTTTTGATGATAGCGCCCTGCTCACTTGTCGGGTCTTGCTGATACTGAGCCGACCACTTGCTTACAGGCAATTCATTCCTGAGGGTTTCAAGTTCCTCAAGCTGCCAGAACTCAGGCCACAACGCGCTACCTGACGGCATGATTGCGGGTAACTCAATAAGCTCCCACTCATCAGAACCCTTCCGCTCAATCGACGCCTTGATAATCTGGCCCGTAAGATCACGCTGGTGCCACCGTGTCATAACGATGACGATGGCTCCCCCCGGCTGGAGACGCTGGCGTGGGCCTGAGGTGTACCATTCATACACACGATCAAACACGTCAGCGTTATACGCCCCCTGCTGGGCATCCTGTTCGGAGTGCGGATCATCGATAATCAGGAGGTCAGCACCCTTACCAGTTACAGCACCGCCGACACCGATAGAGAAGTAGTCACCGCCAAGGTTTGTATTCCATCGACCGGCTGCTTTCGAGTCAGCCCTCAATGAAACATTTGGAAATATATCCTTGAAGGACTCATCCTGAAAAAGGTTCCTGACCTTTCGGCCAAAGCCTGTAGCGAGTTCGGCGGTATGCGCCGTCTGGATAACTTTCTTTTCCGGGTACTGCCCCAGAAACCAAGCGGGAAGCAGATAACTTGCAAACTCGGATTTGGTATGGCGGGGTGGCATGTTGATAACCAGACGCTTGAGTTCGCCCCGTGCGACACGCTCGAACGCCTCGCCCATAATCTCATGGTGCCGTCCTTCGATAAACGCTGGCCACACAGACTTGACGAAGGGGATATATTCGCTCTGACAGTTTTCCCGCGTCTCTGCCTTCTTGATCTTGTCCACGAGCGCAAGAAGCTCCACCCTGTCATCATGACTGATCTTGTCAATATCGACAGCGGCTAGGTTCATGACTACTTCCGCCATCCCTGTAGAAACCCGCCACCTTCTTTGGGGAGGTAAACATCTACAGTGCTTTGGCAATCAGGGCAGTGTAAATTAGTAACCATCGCGCAGTTTTCATCTTCTTCGCTGATATCATGATCACCGCCCCAGATCAATTCCGTATCACAGTGCCAGCAGTTCACTGCTGTTCCCCCTTCTCGGGCTTGGCAGAAGCTGGCCATCGTCCAAACAAACGCACCGACCAGTAGGCTGACCACATCTTGTAAGCAGGGACAGGCGGCTCTGCACTCTGCATACCCCACAGAAAGACATTATCCGAAAGCTTCCGCGCCTTCCGCCACGTAGACTTTTTAGAGTTAAGCGAATGGAAGTATTTTCTAAGGGAAGCATAAAGATGATCGTGGATGACAGCCGCTCTCGCCACATCCCACGGAGATATCACGGCCCACACAACACGAGGCACCGAAGCCAGATCAGTCTGCATACCCTCAACGCACGTCACCTTTCCCGTAAAAAGGCTCTTGTGCGAGGAAACATTTACCCCGATCTGGCGCAGGAGGTTGACCTCGTCCTTGGCAATAAGCCGCGAACTGAAAGACAAGGGCTTCTGCAACACCCACGTTTTTGGCGGCGTAAACTCTGCCGCTATCTTGGCGTTAAATTTCCCCTTCAATCTTCCCTCCCTTGAGGGCGCGATTTGCCAACATTCCGTAGAACGCAGCCGCCCCTCCATCGGAAATATTTGCTATATCCAGTATCTCCTGTAACGCATCTTCCAGAACCTGAATACGTTCCAGTAACTCCTTCGTAACCGCGACCAGAAGCTCGTCTCCCTGACCAGTCATGATCATACCCTTGTCCATATATCAAAATTACAGGTTCTTGCACAGGGGGAATGCCAAACCGAAACCGCCAGCGCCCGATCCGGTTTACCCCCCTTACCAAGATAGTCTTCGCGCCAGTCCATCATGGCAAACGAACTGGGTCTGTGCCTGACGAACTGCTCCCTACCTTTGCCACACGCCCACAATCTTTCCGGGCACACCAGCGCCATGCGCTTTACCCCTATCAGAAACGCATGATCGATAAACTCACGGATATACTTGAAGGGTGGGTTGGTAATCAGGTTCTCATGGAGAGCGCCGTCAAAGTCAAAGAAGTCTTTGCCATGCTGGACGTCCGTGCGTATCGCGCTATAGCCGCGCTCCTCCAACGAATTACTCAGGTGCCCCCCGCCATTACACGGCTCCCAGAAACTGCATGGCCCCCAGTCCAGCCGTCTGCCTAGCTGTTCGACTATCGAAGTGGGGGTGGGGTAGTAATCAAATTCTTTTCTCATATGACCCCTTGCCGGATGCTCAGAATTATGATATTTAGGTAGCCTGTTATCAACTGTTAGCAGTTATTAGCTGTTAACTGTTATTAACTATAAAAACCTTAACAGTTAATTTAACAGTTAATAGCAACTGTTAATAACAGGCTCCTTTCCTGTAGAATTATATAGCACACCCATAGCCCACTGTAAACCTACCTCCCCTTGTTTCAGTTATATGGGTGGGGGTACACATTCAAGGCCATTACAGAAACAGGTAATGGGGGGGCTATCAAATCCAGCTAATCGTTTGAGTGAAACAGCGTGTATGGTGGCCCAGCCGACACGGGTAGCCGCCTCAGGGGGTGGCCCTTCGGCGTCTGGCCGTCAGAACAGTTGGTGCTTTAGGGGTAGGGTCTTTTGGCCTAGGCGACCCACTGCCCACTGCGGACCCACTGGTCACCCTGCTACGAGTCATCGGTGACTCGACCGATCAGGCCAGCCAACTTTTCCTCAAGCTCACCACGCAACTCATCGGCGGTGCGGGTATCTTCCTGATTTTCGATCACGTCCACGAACAACCGCTCGTGCTTGCCCAGCAGTTCCAGCGCCCTGATACGGGCGGCGTCAGCTTCGGCAGTCATCGCCTCATGCTCAAGCCTCTCCAGCACCATCGCCCTCCGGGAGAGGCCGCTGCGCTGTGCAGCCCTCTCCCGCTCGCCCAATCCAGCATCGATCCTCCGGGATACCTCAGGGTGCGCCGCCAGTGTGCTTGCCTCTGTATGCACGGCTGACGCCTTCATGCCCTCAGCATTGTATGCCCTGCGGTATGCCTCGCTCTGACTGAGGCCCGACACCACCCCATCAGCGAATGCCTGCTGCTTGCTCGTCAACGGTCGCCGCCCCCTGCCCGTCTGCTTGCCAGCCTCAGTGCCGCCAACAATTTTCAACCCATCCTG
>Ga0208299_1001035_pt1 | contig 22101 bp, 31 predicted proteins | sample 15_taG_FD_184089 | JGI IMG/M metagenome (GOLD analysis project Ga0208299, IMG submission 184089) | Marine viral communities from the Subarctic Pacific Ocean - 15_ETSP_OMZ_AT15312 metaG (SPAdes) (version 2) | ecosystem: Environmental > Aquatic > Marine > Oceanic | place: Pacific Ocean | collected...
TTGATGCACTGGTCGCTGGAAATGCTGTTCCCATTCTGGGCTCAACACTTAGATCGAACTCCGATCTTATCCGCAAAATTGTCCTCAACGACACCCCCGTTTACATCGCCCTCGATCCAGACGCCGCCGCGAAAGAGCGTCGGATTATTAAGATGTTGCTGGAATACGATATCGAGCTTTATAAGATCGATGTTTCCGAATACGAGGATGTAGGTTCGATGCCGAAAGAGATGTTCGAGGATAGAAAGAATAACGCATCCTTTATCGATAGGGATAACTATTTACTGTTGAATTTACTATCTGCAGTTTAATAAGGGGAACCCATGAAAATCACAACAGCGAGATTAAAAGAGATTATTAAAGAAGAGATCCAAGGTGTAATGGAGGGGAAATACGGACCCGCTCGCCCGGGCTGGCCTGAAGGAGATTCTCGTGATGCATCATCTAAAGCGAATGTCGACAAGGAGGGCGCCAAGGACGCGTTCGTTGTCAGCGATCTATATTGGCTTCAACTTCTTTTGAGAGTACTATCAAAATCGAAAGAAGTTGATATGAGCATGCTTTCCGAATATACCAACGACGTAGTTCGGGCCATCGAAGAGATAGACCGCTGGAATCACCGCTCGGATGATCAGAAAAAAAGATCCGGCCGGACCGAGTACGATCTCGACAAACACTGGAGTGCCCTTAAACTCTTCCACCGCCCGCCGAAGATAAAACAGGAGGAATTTAAGCGCTGGTTGAAGTTTCACAAGGGATTTAATCGAGCCCTCGAAGATCTAGAGAGAGGGATGTTTGACCAAGCCGACGCGGATGCAGCTGAGAAATATACTTTGCATGTTTCCAACGACCTGGGATATCAAGCAGTGCTTGACGATTTAAAGAAGTCAGATCCAACCGGAACGCTTCGACGATTCCTCGGCCACGGATCCGTCGGTTCGGGCCCGCCACGCTTCAACCGCCGCAAGGCAGCCCGCAACGCCGCACCATGGCTGAAACAGAAATTTGAACCTGTCCGGCGCGGCCTCAAGAAAGTTGGGCTAGCCGAGATTATCGACGAAGAATTGGAAATAGTAATAAACGAATAGAGACAACGACCATGCAGATCACAGAACATAGACTTCGACAGATCATTATAGAAGAAGTACAAATACGTCTTATTGACTTGTATGTCAAAGAAGAGCTTCATGATCATGAGCTTGGTGCTACCCTATCTGAAGCAGAGAAAAATTCCTTTCTTAAGCGCCTAGGCAAATCTGCTCGACAGAATGCCTTTGGCCTTGGTACCGGAGCCGCGCTAGCCGGCATAGGTGTCCCCACGTACTTAGCCTCAGCAGAACACGAAGCTGGATTAAAAAAAGATCGCATCGAAAAACAAGCCATCAACAAAGCTAAGCGTGAATCGATGGCTCAGAAGAAAATAGAGCTTGAAACTTATATGAACAACCCAGCCGCCTTTCGATGGGGTGTCGGAGGCGAATCAATGATGCAACTTCCAGGAGAAGAAGGAATGGGCGGAACATCAGTGTTGCCGGCTAGCTATTCAGTTATTCAACAAGCGTACATAGATAAAAAGAACGGAAAACCGGCCTTTGGAGTTCCCGATCTCGATGAAATCCCGGAGATGGGAGACGAAGGGCCCCCTGAAGTTGGAGATCCGGATGAAAATTTAAAAACGTTTTTCTCCGATTTTTCAGAAGCTCAGATGATAGACGCGTCAGCCACACTTTTTGGTGAGTACCCCGAGGAACACCCAAAGGCCGGCCAACGAAAATACCCCCACGTTACAACAATGGCAGCTAGCGGCCTTGAATCTAAAATATTAATGCTTGATCCAGGAGCATTAGATCCAGATTATGTTTTGCCAGAAAACGGAATGACCGTTAAGGATTATTACAACTGGGCATTTTTCAATCAATTCTTGAGCGCGGAAGAGAGAGAAATGTACGATATGGGAAACCCAGAACGAGAAGCAGATGCCGCAGCGACAACACAGCATACTATAGACATCACCCCCAAGCATACTTGGAAAGAACACAAAGGCCGAAAGAAAATACTTGCGTAGTTGATGCGCACGTGTTATAATAATAAGTGAGGGCAGAATGTTTTTTATTGCAGATACCATTATGAAGGCTTTGATTTTCGAAGTTGGGTTTTATTTCGGCATGTTTGTGGTGCCAATACTGATGCATGGGGCGTTTGGCCTCCCGCTATAGTTTTGCTTGACAGCATCTCTTGACAGTGATATACTGTGATGGAGACATTTGTCGAAGGAGGATATGTGAAGTTTGCTCATATTAGCGATACTCACATTAAAAATTTAAAATATCATTACGAGTATCGAGTAATTTTCGAACAGCTATATGAAAAGCTGCGAGAAGAGAAGGTCGATTACATCGTTCACTGCGGCGATATTGCACATACAAAGACACAAATCTCTCCGGAGTATGTGGACATGTGCTCGCAGTTCTTTGAGAATCTTGCGAACATCGCGCCAACGTATGCCATCTTAGGCAATCACGATGGTAACTTAAAGAACAGCAGCCGTCAAGATGCTTTGACACCAATTTTTAATGCACTCAACAATCCTAATCTTCATCTGCTAAAAGAGTCCGGAGAAACAAACATTAACGATGAAGTGTGTTTGAACGTTCTTTCGGTCTTTGATCGCGATAACTGGATCAGGCCAACCAATTCAGATAGGATCAATATCGCCCTCTATCATGGTTCGATCAGCAACTGTAAGACAGATGTTGGCTGGGTCATGCTTAATGGCGAAGACACGATGGAGATTTTTGATGGATTTGATTTTGCCATGCTTGGCGATATTCATCGACGTCAAATTCTTGACAAGGCCGGCCGTATCTGGTACGCCGGCAGCACCGTACAGCAGAACCACGGAGAGACGAACGACAAGGGCATTCTTATTTGGGACATTCAATCAAAGGACGAGTGGGACGTCGAGCCATTTGTGTTCAAGAATCCGAAGCCATTCATTACGTTGGAACTCACGCCGAAAGGCCGCATGCCCAAGAAGGCGAATGTCCCGGAGGGCGCGCGCCTTCGTATCGTAAGCAACAACAACTTGCCGCTTAATGTGATGAAGCGCGCAATAGATATTGCAAAACATCGGTTTAAGCCGGAAGTTGTGACGTTTTTGAATCGTGCTGCGGGCCAGCGCGGAGATGTGACAGAACTTACTGATACATTAAAGACCGAGAACCTTAGAGACATTAATATTCAAGAAGAGTTAATTGACGAATATTTGAAAGAATATCAAGTCGATGCATCGACCATGGAAAGGGTCTTAGAACTTAACCGCAAATATAAGAAGCTGGTTGAGGATGAAAATGATATCTCCCGAAACGTTAATTGGAAATTGGCCAACTTCGAGTTTGATAATCTATTTAATTATGGAGAGGGTAACAATGTCAGCTTTGACGACCTTAATGGGATTACAGGGATCTTTGGGAAGAACTATTCTGGGAAGAGTAGTATTATTGATGCTGTGTTGTGGACTCTTTTTAACACAACCTCGAAAAATGAGCGTAAGAATCTCAATGTTATTAACCAGAATAAGGAATCGTGTCGAGGAAAGATAACTATTGATGTTGGGCATCTAACTTACACAATCGAGAGAACAGCAGAGAAGTATATTAAACGCCTCAAGGGCGAAGAAACCCTTGAAGCCAAGACCGATCTCAACTTTGAAGTATATGATGAGGTGTCTGGAGACACAACCTCGCTCAACGGACTAAGTCGAATACACACAGACGCAAACATACGCAAGCACTTCGGTGAATGTGATGATTTCCTGATATCATCGATGGCCTCGCAACATGGCGCTTTGGCGTTTATTGACGAAGGATCAACCCGTCGTAAAGAAATCATTGCGAAGTTTCTTGACTTGGAGATTTTTGAAAAGAAGTTCAAGCTTGCGAAAGAAGATAGTACCGACCTTAAGGGCGCCCTAAAGCGTCTTGAAGCGCGCGAATATGACAAAGAGATAGAAGCCGCGGCCACCGAGTTAGAAGACAAGAGAGGGGAATTAGAAAACCACAAAACCGAATGCGAAGAACTTAAGTCCGAGATCGGACACATTTCAGCCACGTGCGCAGATCTTCGAAATAGCATCGAAGCTATTCCCGAAGAGGTTATTGATGTTATTGATACCAAAAAGGAAATTCGAAGCAAGAATGCGCAAGTGTCATCTCTAGAGAGCAACAGCAAACAGATATCGGCTGACCTGAGTGTAAAGCGCGCCCTTGCCGAGAAGATCGATGAATACATAGCCAAGGTTAATATCGAATCTTTGTATAAACAACAGAAGGCCACAGACGAACTGCGATTAGAAAAGGCAAACGAAGAAGGCCGGCTAACGGATCTGCTGCAGCAGATTGAGGACATTGAACGCAAGTCACAACTTTTGGATGGTATTCCGTGTGGTGCCGACTTTCCTCAATGCAAGTTCATTAAAGATGCGAATGTCGCTGTCGCAAACCTGCCACATGTTGAGCAAGAGCAGTCGCAGACACGCGTGTCGATGGGCATTTTGGCGAAAAAGATCCAAAGTATGCGACCGGACCTTGTAAGCGATCAGGTTGAGAAATATGAAAAAGTAGCAGAAAAGAAAACAAAGATTACTAACGAAATTGCCGATCTCAATCTTTCACTTGAACGCAATCAGGCGTCCATAGAGCGTATAGGATACGAGCTTAAAGTTCTTGAAGAGAAAAAGCAGAAGTATGAAGAGAATAAAGAGGCAATTGAGAATTTTGAAGAGTTTACAACAGAGTTGGATGCGTGTAACTCAAAGATAGAAAAAGCTGAAGCAAAATATGAGCTGTGCCAAGAACAGACCCTGGAGCTTTATAAAGAAGTTGGCTCGATGGAACAAAAGGTAGAAAGCGTCCGAGAACAAAAACAAGAGTATATAAATTTACAGGAGGAATATTCAGCGTATGATCTTTATATGCGTTGCATGCACACATCTGGTATTGCTTACGATATTATTAAACGTAAGCTCCCCGTCATCAATCAAGAGATCGCGAAGGTTCTCGCGAACATCGTAGATTTCGAAATCTTCTTTGAGGACTCTGGAAAGAAATTTGATATCTTTATTAAACATCCTCGACATGAGCCCCGCCCCATTGAAATGGCGTCTGGGGCAGAGAAAACTTTGTGTGCTATGGCAATTCGTTTGGCTCTTTTGAGTGTTTCATCACTACCTAAGAGCGACTTATTCATCCTCGATGAGCCCGGCACAGCACTCGACGAAGAAAATATGGAGGGTTTTATCCGCATCTTGGAACTAATTAAGGTGTATTTCAAGAACGTTTTGTTGATCTCGCACCTTGACTCGCTCAAAGACTGTGTTGATATGCAAGTCGCAATCGAAAAGAAAGACGGATACGCAAGAGTTAATCAATAGGAGATGCTCAATGTCAGAAGAAAACGACGACAAAAATGAATTTGATTTTTTGCCTCCCGCAGAACCACCACCCTCCTTTACACAGGAGAAAGACAGTTACCACGAACAGGTAGAAGCAGAAGACTTCGGCATGGTAGAGGACTTCGGATTACAGATGGAATACTCTGATGAAGATTTACTCCCCGAGAACACTGCGCCTTCTTCGATCAATGTCGGCTTTGTCGGTGTTGGTGGTGGTGGCAACAAGATGGCCAACGCATTCATCGAGCTTGGCTTCAACAAAACACTGCTTGTTAACACAACAGGCAAAGACATTCCAAAGAATGTCGAAGAGGACCACGTTGTCCTTATCCCCGATTCTGATGGAATCGGCAAAAACACCGAATATGGAAAAGAGGTATTAAGTCAAAATGGTGCAATTATTGAAGATGCTCTCCGCATCAAACTCGGCAAAGTGGATTGGTTATTCGTCCTTGCTGGCGGTGGCGGTGGCACCGGTAGTTCTGTTACCGCTCTGCATCCTGTCTTTGAGCGTTACATGCGCTCTGTGCAGTCAAGTGGTAAGGTCGTTTATATAGTTTCCTGGCCGACGGCACAAGAAAACCTCAATCCAACAATCGCTCGCAATGCTTTAACGCTCGCAAATGATGTTGCAAAGCATCCACATATCGTTCTCGACAACGAACGAGCCACACGCTTACTTCGCGGCAGAATCGGCATGCTTGGCATGTACCCTGTCGCCAATACACAATTTGCTAAGTCACTTGCCCAAGTGTTAAAGCTCTCCACCGAGGATTCACCGATTCAATCTTTTGATAGTAAAGATTTGGAAACATGTTTGGGCAATGACGGTCGCGCCTTTTTAGGTTCGACTATGATAAAGGACCCAAATACTGCTAAGCTTGGATCGGTGATCCTTCATAACTGCATGAATCGTTCCGCGTGCCCTCCACCGAAAGGTAAGGCTGCTGCAGGCTCGTTAGTGCTGGTTGTGTCAGAAGAGATGGTGGCTGATCCAAAGGTCAGCAAGAATATTGAGTCGGCAATCGCTTATGTTGGCGGTCGATGCGAGACACTTTTCTCTGGCGTTTACGTCCGAAAGAATGTGCCCGGATTGATTGCGATACTAAGTATGAATGGATTAGCGACATAGGAGATCCAAAATGAAAATCACAAAATCACAACTTAAACAGGTTATTAAAGAAGAACTCACAAAGGTTTTGAGCGAGGGTGAATACGATATCGATACCCCCGACATCGAAGCTCTCGTCAAGGCTGAATTCCAAGCTTGGCAAGAAGAACAAAAAGCTAATCTCAACAAATTTCAGCCGGGTTTAGGGGCTGGCGGTAGTGCAGGTAAAGCTGCTACACAAAGGAGCGAAGTTTTCGATAAAGTCCAAAGAACATTAATACAGGACTACGGTTTTATGGATGGTGTAGCAGCTTACAAACTCAAGAATGCTGGGGAACAGTACGACGAAGAGAAAGTCATCGCTGTCGGAAAGCCGATTTACAAAGAGATTTACGCTATTTTATACGACCTTATTCCGCGCCCTAGGTAGGCTACATGGACAACAATGATGAAAATACTGATTATAAACGGATTAACAACATGAAAAAACTATTTGAAAAGGATCAACAACATGAAAAAACTATTTGAAAATTGGCGAAAGCACTTAAACGAAAATGAACGTGAAGAATTTGTTCCTCGACCCGAACTAGAAAAAGAAGATTCGGAACTCGCTGATATGAGATCTTATCTAGAATATTTAGCGTCTAAGGGAACAGGAAGGGGAACTCTCGGGCTCTACATTAATACTGAAACAATGACCGTTGGCACACATATAGACAAGGGTACCGTGTTATACGTTAATATTGATGGTAAAGATAATTACTATTCGACCCAAGATGAGATGGTATCAGATCTAGAATCGAAACCGGATATGAGACTTATGGGACCGGACCAAGAAGGAACTTTCCCTGGCGCGCGATTTCCGTCAAAAGGAAAAGAGCCCGGACCCCGATACGAAGGAACAAGCAAAAAACAGAAAGCACACGATGCACGAGAAGTTGACAAAAAAGCTTGGAGAAAAAAAGCCGACGCTATCGCTAACGATTTAGGTTGGCCAAATCGTGCACGATGGGATGACGAAAAGCAAACGTATTATATTCAAAATAATGATACCCAAGAACGCGGACAAGACGTGCCGCAACCTAAATAAAATACTAAGTATGAATGGATTAACAACATGAAAAAACTATTTGAAAATTGGCGAAAGCATTTAAACGAAACATCATTTCAGGACGAGATAAAAAGAATAGAACAGCAATACGGCGTCAGCATTCTGGTGAGCGATGCCGAGGGGCGCTATGGTGTTTCTGTTATGCATCGCGATGAAGATCAACTTCCGGGCGAACAATACCCAAACTACTCAAAACAGCCGGTATCATATGAAAATTTAGAACAAGCAGAAGAAGACATAAAGAGCCGCCAAGCTCAACAGAAGATGAGTTTCGATGAAGGCGGTGCCATGGGACATCTTTCCCGAGAACCCACAGATCGTATGAGTCATTCAAACCTCCCAGTGGATTCGTATAGTCGCGAAGAGCTTCAAAGGGCACTATCTGATGTAGCTAAATATGAGCAACCCAAATACGCTGGCTCACTACCAGACTGGATGCCTCAATGGATTGAGGATGTCAAAAGAAGAGCAGCCGAAGAAGGGATTCTCAACTAAGCATGAATGGATTAGCGACATGAATAAACTATTTGAAAATTGGAATAAATATCTGAATGAATCTATTGGGGTAGAAACACTTGAAGAACTCGAAAGAGTCCTAAGCGCCGCGTATGAGGAAGGACTTCGCTCACACAGCCCAGAACAGCGTACCATCCCCATCGGCGAACCCGAGCAAGGGGATCCATCACAATGGAAATCCGTCGATCCCGACCCCCACACAGAAGTTGTGCGTACGCTGATGAGTGTTGTTGAAGGGTATTTGAATGGATTAGCAACATGAAGAAACTGTTTGAAAATTGGAACAAGTATTTGACTGAAGGTCTCATGCCTGATGAAGATTTGGAGCAGCTACTATCCGATTTAAGCCGCGGCCACATTAGTGTCGATGATGCTAAAAAGTTGGCCGGCGACGATCCCGATGCCCATCGATGGATAAAGCAGTGGGAAACAGAACTTGCGAGCCGAGAGGCAGCAAAAGCTGCGCTTCAATCATCACCTTCGGAAGATGAAGAATTTGAGATAGAATTTTAAAAGGAATTATAAAAATGAATTTATGGAATAAACTAACATCGCTCTTCTCAAAGAAAGCCACCGTCGTAACTGCAGAAGAGACAACCCCCACGGAAACTCACACCGTCAAATGCTCTTGTTCAGATGTGTTTGTGCGCGTCTGTGCAGAAGCCGGCGTTGGAAAGCACGTCAAGAAAGTTAACGGTGTAGAGCTTTTTGATGAGTGGTATGACGGTCCTTGTGATGAGGAAAGCGTCAGAGCAGCAATCGCAGGATTTAAAGAAGAACACCCTGCAGTAGCCGCCAAGATGGCCGGAAAGCTTTAAAATGAAAATTATAAAATCAAGACTTAAAGAGATTATCAAAGAAGAAATAGAAACAGTATTAGAAGATTTTGATAGTGCTGGTTGGCCGACAGTTCCCCCGGAACACCCAGAAGGATCCTCTGGCGTCTGTATACAGCATACTCGCTCCGGGTCAAAGAAGCTCTATAAGGGCGATGAGGGATACGAGAAGTGTCTTCAATCAAAGATAGAGGAAACACAACTTCGATTGTTGGATGTGTATATCGCCGAAGAGATTGCAGAAGCATTTGGATATCGCAAAATGTATTCGCGACAACCAGCACGCGGTGTTGGAAACCTTACCATCGATGATGTACAAGAGCTTTTGCCACATTTATCTCCCGGCGAGCAAACTGATGTTTGGGAAAAATATAAGCACTTAAACAGTCAAGACGATCTTCGTCGTGCGCTTAGGATGAACGAAGAAGAAACCTGACCAGACAAAGAGGGCTCAGGTGAGCTTGGAGAAGTTTTAGGACCAGATGCGGAAGTTGGCGAATATATTGAAGATTTTCAAGATTCCGATGCTCCCCAGTTTAAGGGAAAGAGCAAGAAGAAAAAAGCTCAAATGGCCTACGCGGCCCACGCAGCCGCCAAAGAAAAAAAAAGAGGTAAAAAATGATGGCACAAACAAAAGCATTTATTGATACATGGTTGTCCAAATTAACATCACGTAAATTAATGGTGTGGGCAACAGCAACAGGTCTCACATTTACAGGACATGTCACCAGCGAGGACTGGGTAATTATTTCAGCGATCTATATCGGAGGCCAAACGATTATCGACGGCATCGCTAGGTTGCGAGGATACAATGATTAAGAAGCATATTTTAGAATTTGCTCTTAAAAACTGGAAAGCAATACTGATTGTATTGCTTCTCTTGGTTGTGGTACTAAAGACCCGCTACGACTATCACTTGATGGAGAATGCATACCAAGCACGCATTGATTCAACAGAGGCCCAAATTCGGGGTTTAAAGGATATTCACGAAAAAGAATTGCACGAAAAGCAGCTTTTGATGGATGATTATCTGCAAGAATTGGAATCGATCGAGAGAGAATATGAAGTCACCCTTCAAGAATTAGAAGACGAGAAGACAAAGAAAACCCGCAACTATGAAAGAAAGTTTAGTCAAGACAAGAAAGGACTAATTAAAGATATAAAGAACACATTTGGTTTTGATTATGTTGCTCCTTAGCTTGCTGATGCTGATCTCGCCACCCGTCCACGCGGCCACCCCGCAGTTCACTATTCTTGGAAAAAATCAGTGCGCACCCTTTGAGGGCGTCTTGTTCGATAAACGAGCAACAGCCGAAATGTTATCTGGCTACGATATTGCTGCACATGCTTGCGATATTAAAGTACAATATGAGTTAAGCAAGGCGAGAGAGAGGCACAAGCTTGAACTAGAGACTTTGAGAATAGAACACAAAGCATCGACGGCCCAGTACGATCTGTTCATCACACAGAAGGACAAGGAAATTCAAGCACTCGTGAAGTCACTTAAAAAGACATCTCCACGAAATAAAACGTGGTGGCTTATTGGCGGCGTAGTACTTGGCTCGGCCGCAACCTACGGAGCGTATAGGGCATTCGATGAAAGATAAAGATTTAAATCATATCGCCGCAGTCGAGAAGGCAATTAGTGAAAAGTATGGCTCTGAAGCTGTAGCGAACCCTAGAGCAAATTGGAATGAGGAGAAAGAAAAAGAATATCTCTCCCAAATGCGAGAGTTCTATCAAAAAATTAAGAAAAACGAAGAGTGCCAAGAGAAAATTGATATTAATGGTATAAAGGTGTCAAAAAAACTACTTAATAGAGAATCTTTAACATCGTGCTCGGTCTGCGGATCTTTTCCAAGGAAATCGATGGATGATGTCTGTCTCATTAAATTTCAATGTTGTGGCGCCTGTTACGATAAATACGTTTTTGGGAGAGAAGATAGATGGTTAAAAGGATGGAGACCAAATAATGGCTAAAAAAGATAATTCAATTTACGATATTGTACAGGGTCTGCACCAGGCTGCTGCAAATGCATATGATGGTGCCTTGGGTGAGGATGAATCCCCTACGAAAACGGGCGCCCTTCGCCGCGAGCAGGGAGATGTTCTAATCGACCAGCGCGTGATGGACGGATTTAATGTCAAGATTTATGGTGACATGATGTGTCTCACTTATCAGTCTGATATCCGCCTAAAGGAAGTCTATGGAAATGGTTTTGAAGGCGAGGTTGATCAGCGTCTGACTGATATTGTTTCTTGGATTAAGAAGGAATATAAGAAGCTCACCGGCAACTCTGTCACTCTTACCGAGGAAGGCGAAGTTGATGTGATGGTACAAAGCACATCGCGTATTCGCACTTGGGTGCAGGCCAAGAAGCACTATAAGATCGGAGGTATTTCCGAGGAGGCAAACTTGGAAACCGGCTCTAAAGATCGAGTCGAAGAAAGTTGGCGCTCATTCCTCGATCTTGGAGGATGGAAAGGCAAGCGCCCCGACAACGATACACGCCCCAAGAATTCGGGAGAATAACAATGAACCTCTCGCGTAACGATCTTTATCGGATCATTATTGAAGAATATCTGAAAGAAGAAGGCCTCACCGAAGCCACTGGCGATGTGCTGGATTTGCTACGTAGAATCAAGAATGACCCAGATTACGATCCCCGCGAGGATCCTGGCTCCCACACATACGGCAGCGGCGAAGAAGAGGAAGAAGAAGCCGGCGATAGCACACGCACAATGTCGCGCCCGCATCGTAAAGAGCCGGAAGACAAGGACAAGGGCGAAACCTACACAATGGACACCCAGGCCGCACCCGCACCCGCATCAGAATCTCCGGTGGAGACCATCGTGACTCTTCTCCAGGGAGTGGAACACAATGATGCCGTCGATATTCTCACCCTAGCTGCGGAAGCACTCGGACTATCCCCGCCGGAAGATGCTGGACCATCCACAGCATACGGTGGAGAAGAATTGGATTTACGCCAGAAGCAGGGTCAACGGATCGGATTCGAAGAGGGACTAGATCTTGAGGGATTGATGGGTCTTATTCGCGAGGTGCTTGGCGAAGAGAGAGATTTTGGCTTTGACGAGTGGATGGATACAATGCTCACTCGCTTGACCGATCATTACGGACAGAACATAGATCACGAAGATATGCTACCACAGCCAATAGCCCATTATCAGAATCTTCATGCCCAGGGCGCCTGCCCCCACGCAACGGCCGATCAAGTGGCGTTAGATTATTAGAGATGTATGAGCTTTCAATTAGACAAGAAGCAACGAGTCAAAGAAATATTAAAGTGCGGTAAAGATCCGTCCTACTTTTTAAATACCTATGCCCGCATATCACACCCGATGCACGGGCTTATTTTATTTGATACGTATCAATTTCAAGATGACCTATTGAAAGATTTTAACGACTATCGTTTCAACGTCATTCTAAAAGCGCGCCAGCTAGGTATTTCTACGATCACGGCCGGCTACATTGTTTGGATGATGCTCTTTCATCGCGATAAAGCCATTCTTGTCATGGCGACCAAGTTTGCAACAGCGGGAAACTTGGTAAAGAAGGTAAAGAACATTATGCGCAATATTCCCGATTGGTTAAAGATTGCGACAATCACAGTAGACAACCGCACATCTTTTGAGCTTTCCAACGGATCATCAATTAAAGCTGCCTCAACCTCTGGCGATGCTGGTCGTTCGGAAGCGCTGTCTCTGTTGGTGTTGGATGAGGCTGCACACATCGAAGGCCTTGAGGAACTGTGGACCGGCCTGTATCCCACGCTGTCAACTGGTGGGCGCTGTATTGCGCTTTCGACCCCGAACGGCGTTGGAAACTGGTTTCATAAAACCTGCACTGATTCAGAAGCCGGCTCCAACAACTTTCACCTAACGACACTGCCATGGGATGTGCACCCCGATAGGGATCGAGTTTGGTACCAGAAAGAGACCAAAAATATGTCCAAACGTCAAATTGCACAAGAGCTTGGGTGCAACTTCAACACATCCGGTGAGACCGTCATCGATCCAGAATGTATGGAGTGGCTGCTATCAAACATCAAAGATCCAAAGTACAGAACCGGCTTTGATCGCAATTTTTGGATTTGGGAAGAGTTTGATCCGACGTGCAATTATCTTATGGTAGCTGATGTAGCCCGCGGTGACGGCGCCGATTTTTCCACCTTCCATCTTATAAAACTGGAGACACTTGAAATCGTAGGCGAGTACCAAGGAAAGCCAACTTTAGATATGTACGCTAATTTATTAAATCAGGTGGGTAGAGAGTTTGGGAACTGTATGCTTGTAGTAGAAAATAACAATATTGGATATTCAGTCTTGGATAAACTCATTAATGACCACCGGTACCCAAATGTCTACCATTCAGTTAAATCTACGCACGAATATATAGAACAGTATCAAGCAGAAGTTATAAACAGCGCCGTACCCGGATTCTCCACTACAATGAAAACGCGCCCATTGATTGTTGCAAAACTAGAAGAATTCATCAGAAACAAACTAATTAAGGTATATTCATCTCGTACTCTTAACGAGATGAAAACCTTTATTTGGAGGAATGGAAAGCCGCAAGCAATGAAAGGCTATAATGATGATTTGATTATGGCGTTGGCGATTGCCTGTTGGGTGAGAGACACAGCACTCCAGGCCAACGCGCGCGACTTAAATTATCAAAAAGCATTCGTAGATGCGATTTATACCAGCAAGACCACTATGAATACGCAAATTAAAGGACAAGATGGCTATAAAAAAGATAATATCTTTGATAAAATGAGTGAATCAAAACAAGTATATGATCAATTTAATTGGATTATAAAGTGAGAGCAATAATATGGCAGTAGACAAGAATCCCAAAAACCAACAATCGAACTTATTCAAGGCACTGACGAGGTTGTTTTCAGGCCCGATTATCAACTACAGGTCTCAATCGGGCCGTCGTATACGGCGCCAGCACCTAGATAAATTCTCTAGCAGGTTTAAGTCCGCCTCCGGTCAACAATTTAAAAAGTCACAATATAATCCGCTAGACAATATTTCGACGAATGCAATTCAAAATCAACAACGCACAGAGCGATATGTTGACTTTGATCAGATGGAGTACACTCCAGAAATCGCTTCAACCTTGGATATCTACGCAGATGAGATGACAACGTATTCTGATTTGCGTCCCATGTTGCGCATCAATTGCCCTAACGAAGAGTTGAGAGCGGTACTTGCAGTATTGTTCACAAACATTCTAAACATTGAATCCAATCTTTTTGGTTGGGCGAGAACAATGTGCAAGTATGGTGACTTCTTTTTGTATTTGGATATCGACGAAAAATACGGAGTGCAGTCTGTTATTGCGCTTCCCTCTCCCGAGATTGAGAGGATGGAGGGTCTAGACTCTACCAATCCAAACTATATTCAATATCAATGGAACTCTGCCGGAATGACCTTTGAAAATTGGCAAATTGCACATTTCCGTATTCTTGGCAACGACAAATATGCCCCATACGGTACCTCTATCTTAGAGCCGGCACGCCGCATCTGGCGCCAGCTTACGCTGATGGAAGACGCTATGATGGCTTATCGCGTTGTGCGCTCTTCCGAACGTCGAGTCTTTAAGATTGATGTTGGTTCGGTTCCTCCCCACGATGTTGAACAATACATGCAAAAGATTGTAACCCAGCTTAAGCGAAATTCAGTTGTCGATAGTGATACCGGCCGCGTTGATCTGCGGTATAATCCAATGAGCATCGAAGAGGATTACTTTATTCCCGTCCGCGCTGGGTCCGTGACTGATATTCAAAACCTCGCTGGTGGTCAAAATATCACTGCAATTGATGATGTAAAATATCTCCGAGACAAGTTATTCTCAGCGCTTAAAATTCCTCAAGCATATTTGACGATGGGCGAAGGCGCCGCCGAAGACAAAACAACATTGGCCCAAAAGGATATTCGGTTTGCGCGCACCATCCAAAGACTACAAAGGGTCATCATCGCCGAACTAACCAAAGTTGGAATCATCCATCTATACACGCTAGGTTTTCGCGGCGACGATTTATTGAGCTTTGAGCTTTCCCTAAACAATCCCTCAAAGATTGCAGAGCTTCAAGAGCTTGAGCACTGGAAGCAGAAGTTCGACATCGCTGCGTCTGCGACTGAAGGATTTTTCTCACGTCGGTGGGTTTCGTCAAACATCTTTGGTATGTCGTACGAAGACTTTATACGCAATCAGAGAGAGATGTTCTTTGATCGTGCTCAAGATGCAAGCTTGCAACAAGTTGCCGAAAGCGGCACCGCAGAAGGCGGTGGTGCTCTAGGTGGTGATCTTGGTGGCGATATGGGCGGAGATCTCGATATGGGCGATGATCTTGGCGGAGGACCGGAAGAGATGCCCGCCGCCGCCGCCGGCGCCGAAGAGCCAGCTGGCGATGAATCACCCCTGTTGGCGGTACCGCCTGGATCTCGGAATGCCCCGCGCCTGACGCCTGGCGCAAAAGGAAAGGTATACCACCCAGTGAAGACAGATAAGCGTCAAGCCGGAGCCCGCACACGCTCCTACGCAGCTAAGCATTCCAAAGAAAAAAGCAGCCCAGGAATGCGTAATGTGGCGCCTGGATATTCAGATTTGAAATCTCTTGGCTCGATGAATGGTCTGGGCGCAGGTATTTATGAGCAAGAGCGCCCTATTTATAAGTTGAGAGAAGATGCCGAGGAAAGCAAGCTTTTTGAAATAAGCGATTCGGTAAGAAATCTTTTGCAAGATTTAGAGACTAACAATAATTTATTAACGGAGAACAATGATGAAGAACAAGCATAATAAGAAGCGCAACACTGCCTTTATTTATGAAGCACTTGTTAAGGAAGCGACGGTTGCTGTTCTGAGAAACGAAACTGACCGAAAACAAAAAATAGTCAACCTATTTAGGACGCACTTTAATGGCGATAGCCTGCTGTATAAGGAGCTAATGTGTTATCGTTCGCTTTACGAGAACCAGGGCCTCAACAAACAAATCTCCGAGAAAATTATGAAAGAGGCAAAGATCGCCCAGCGGCTTATCGATCCCGACGGCTTATTTAAGCAACAAACGGAACTCATCAACGATATAAACAAAGAGGTGGCCCCTTCTGTTTTTAACAACTATGTGCCCAATTATCGCACATTGGCCACCATAGCGCAGATATTTTCTGATAAGCTATCTCCGAAGAATTCAGTTATTCTAGAAAACCAAATAATTGAGAACATGACGTCAGAGGCCCCCGCAGAGGTGGAAGATTTAGATGTGGACAAATTGGTAGTGAAAAATTTCGTTGAAAAGTTCAACACAAAATATTCCGACGAATTGTTAGAAGAGCAAAAAGAGTTGCTTTCTCGTTACATTTCTTCCTTTTCTGATAATGCGCTTGAATTAAAGATGTTCCTCAACGAAGAGGTTGAGAGACTTAAAGCAAGTGTGGCCACAGCCAAGAACTCTGCGGAGTTTCAGTCTGACGAGACCATGCTTGAGAGAGCAGACACCGTACTTGAGAAGTTAGATTCATTTGCACAAGGCACAATCAGTGATCGTACTTTGATAACCATAATGAAGACACAAAAATTAGTAAAGGAAATTTATACTGATGGCGATAACAGTTAAAGTTGGAGAAGAGGCGAATCAAAAGATCGTTACTCTTGAATTGAATATCCGAAAGAGCATCGATGGCGACCTGATGATTTTTGATCATGGAGATATCGACATTGTCCTATCTCCAGGTAAGAACAAGGTAGTGGCATTTCCCAAAGAGATCGTAGATGATTTGGCGTATGGGGCTCAAAACCGCCTATTTTCCTTTTTGCACAAGAGAGGAATCGTGGTTCCGGAATCAATTCGCGCCGGCGCATTCTGTGGCTCACTGGAGGCAGAAATGCAAAAGCCAGTATCGGAAGCAGTTAGCGCGCCCAAACTGGCTTTAATCAATGTTGCAAATTTTATTACTGAAGAGCGCCCGTACTTTGAGAATACTGAGGCCATCGTATCTATGACCGATGATGAACTGATCCACCCAGACAAAGCTGATTCCACAGAGCTGGGAGACGTACCCCAGCGCGATCAGCAGGGCTCTATCAGAAAGGGTTATATTCGTGATCCCTATTCCTTGAACTACATGTACACGCTTTACTAGGACTTCCGCCATGAGCAACATGAACCTTATCTTAGAAAAATGGAATAGATTTGTAGAAGCCGATGAGCCGCAAAAGCTGGGGATGACGTGGGGGCAGCTATCGGGCGCTATCGAAGCTGCTCGCGAAATGAAGCAAAAGCAGATAACCAAAGAACGCCAAGCAGAATTAGCAAAGACCCTAGGCGCCGAAGGCCTTAAGCTGGCGATATCGTTTACTGGTCCTGTAGGCGGCCTGATAGCGTCAGCGGCATCTGTCGGTGAGGCCGTAGGTAAACTGTTTTCGGCGGCAGCCCAGGAGCCCGACGGCGCCACAAATGATAACATTTTTCTGGCCGCAATGAACATCAGCGATTCTTTTCAAGAATTGATTGATGATAAAATAGAAGACAAGTTTATTGCTGAGATTTTGCCCCAAATTGAAAAGATGGCGACTGCGAATCCTAAGCAGCCAATTCCCAACATGGATGTGGTAATACGGGATTGGCTGAGCAAGCAAAACATTGGCGGCCAGACTGGAACAACAGTGCAAACAGGAGCATAATGGAACTAGCAGCATTTATTCTGTGCGCCTACGGGTTAACGCAGATTTTGGTATACAGCGATATGCCGATTATAAAGAGATTAAGACCTTCCAAGGAATTCTTGGGAGGATACGGAAAAGTATTTCACTGCCCCATGTGTATGGGATTTCATGTGGGCTGGCTTTTAATGCTACTTTCTCCGTTTACAGAACTATTTAGTTTTGACGTAAGTGTCGTTAATGCGCTACTTTTGGGTGGCCTATCTTCTGGCACCTCATATGTACTTAACATGATTTTTGGAGATGAAGGGATCAAATATGAACACAAACACATGGACAAAGAAGTGGATGCTGCAGCCGGTCCGTCACTGCTGTAAGGGGTCTTAACGCAATGAAGATCAATAAATCCGAACTAAAAAAGATAATCAAAGAAGAAGTTGGAAACGCCATTGATGAAGGGCTCATGGACATGTTTAAGAAAAAGTCCGGCTTTGGCAGCAAGGTGGTAGAAAAGTGGGGCCTACCTATATCCGGCGGCGGCGGCAGGATGATGGAACCCGCACCCCCAGCAGAGGTTGCGCAAATAATCGCAAAAGAAATCGCTAGCCCTGAAGTGGTAGCCAACATATGGTCAAAGGCAATCGCCGGCAAGAACACTCGCACCGGCGATGCAGCGCAGATGCGATCTAATTGGGGACACGTCACGGAACCTGTCTACAAGGGCAAAATAGATGCTTGGTCGGAGCGCCTTTTCAGCGGCGCCCCCAACACCCCCCTAGATGTACCCAATGCACCTACAACGACTGCAGAGCAGCCATACCTTCCTCAAGGGCAGTACTATCTGTATTATGACGAGGGTGAGAAAAAGTGGCGAGACCCCCGGGAAGATCCCAAGTGGGCAGAGCTTATTCAGCAAGAGGTCAACAAAGCATTTCAACAGGCATCTGGGCCTCATCAGAAGGCCCACGCCGCGGCATCCAAAAAGAGAGAAGATTGGCTAGAGAAAAATCGTCAGCACATCAGCGGGGGCGCCAAGCGCCGACTCGGAGGCGGATAAGAATGTCTAAGGTTTTACTAAGAGAATATTATGCGCTTTGTGAAGGGGGAGTTTGCCAAGATCTCCTTACTGAAGAAGAGAAGAGATTTGTGTCTAACGGAGGAATGATCCTTTCGGGCATTATGCAAATGACGGAGACAAAGAACGGTAACGGCCGCGAATACCAGCACGCGACAATGATGCGCGAGGTAAGGAATTACCAAAAGCTCGTTAAAGAAAATCGCGCCCTGGGCGAGCTAGATCACCCCGATGATTCCGTCATCAACCTAAGAAACGCCTCACACATGGTCACCGCGATATGGATGGAAGAGAAAAACGTGATGGGCAAGATTAAAGTGCTCGACACCCCCTCCGGCAAGATTCTCCAAGAATTGGTAAACGGCGGAGTAACAGTCGGCGTGTCCTCCCGTGGTATGGGTTCTGTGCGCGAAGAGATGGGGAGAACTATCGTAGAAGATGATTTCCAGTTGATTTGTTTTGATATGGTTTCCGAGCCTTCAACGCCCGGCGCATTCATGATGAAGGAAGCAAAAGATCTTTCGCAGTCCAACATCATCACCAAAGCAGATCGTATTAATCGACTATTAAACGAGGTTCTTGACGATGAGTAAGTGGTCAAGCTTCGAGCAAGATCAGGAATATACCAACTCCTGGCGCCAGCACCTTGAGTCTGAGGAACTGGATGAAGGGGTATGGGATAAAGCAAAAGGTAAGTGGGATAAAGCCGCAGCCAAGGCAGCCAAGATCAAAGGCGGCGCCCAAAAAGCAGGTGCCGGCGCCGAAAAGGCGCGCCAAGCAGCTACCGGGGCATATGATTGGATAGCAAACTTTCTCTCTGGTAGCCCAAAGGATAAGGATTATTCACACCTAAACATGCCTGCTCCCGATCCAACAGCAAAGGGTGCGGAACCTGAAGGTGAAGAAACTGCCGGCCCCGAAACTCAGGGACAAGAAGGCGATGGCGAACAAACACAGGGTGAAGAAGGTGAACAATCACAAGACAAAGTGATTAGCACCGATCCACAAAGCGCACAAGGCACCGGCCAGCCGCAACGTTCCCCGGAACAAGAAAAACTTGCACAATGGGCCCAAGAGCAAAAAAGAAAAGAAGATAGAGTAGCGAAGGAGATAGATGCCGCAACGGCCCCGGGCGCCGGTACGAAAATTTATAATGCTTGGAAAAAAGAACAAGAAGGATGGACGCCCGAACAAAAGAAAGCTTTCCAAGATTTATCTTACGTAAACGAATCCCAAACGTATGATCGATGGAAAGTTTTATCAGGAATCAAAAAGAAGGTGATATGAAAAAGAACGATTTAAAGCAGCTTATTAAGCCAATTGTAAAAGAATGTATTCACGAAGCCCTTATAGAAGAGGGTCTTTTGTCTAATGTTGTATCGGAAGTTGTGAAAGGGATGCAGGTCGCACCGCTTGTCGAAAACAAATCCGCCCCCGTTGTCCAAGAAAAGGCTGCAGCAGTTAAAAGTGAAGAAGCGCGAAGAAAGATCGCCGAACACAGACAGAAAATGTTGGAGACTATCGGAACAGATGCGTATAATGGTGTTAACTTGTTTGAGGGAACCGAGCCTCTACCGGCCCAAGAGCCGGCCGGCCGCCGTGCAGACTTAGGCGATCCGCGTGATTCGGGAGTAGACATCAGCTCGCTGATGGGCAATGCCTCACAAATTTGGCAAGCAATGAAATAAGAGGAGCAGAAGTGGGAAAGAAAGCAGTAAATGTGTCGGTGAAAGCGCGCGAGTGTCGCGGCAATCACGAAAGAATGATTAGAAAGTTTATCAAGAAAACCAAAAAATCAAAAATTGTTGAACAAGTTAGGGAGCGCCGATATTACAAAAAGCCTTCCGTAAAGAAGAAAGAAAAAAGAGAGCGCGCCAGCCGCACCCGCAGACGCGAGGAACAAAAGAGGCTTAAAGCCAATCAAAAGCGTTATAGAAGAAAATAGCGACTATTTATAATGAACATCGCATAATTTAGGAGAACTGTAATGGGAACATGGAATATAGAACCCGGATTAAATTTTGTTGGCTCGTATCAGGTAAGCGGTCAACCTTACGCCACCGGAAGCATTGATTGCCTAGAGGGCACTCGCCCCGGCGGGTTTGAAATTGTCTTTCCATATGTGACGCGTTGGTTTAAAGTGCTAAATAACGATGAGACAAACGCGTGCAAAGTGGCGTTTTCGGTAAGTGGGATGACGGGTTCAAGCAATTATTTTGTAGTCGATGCTGCAGACTTGGATCAGTTCGGTCAAGGCAATAGCGGCGTTTTAGAATTGAAAGTTTCATCCATATGGATATCGGGCTCGAACAATGTGGATGTAGTCGCCGGATTAACAAACATTTCGAACGGCCGAACCGCAACGACGTCGGGCCCGAATTGGTCAGGTTCAACAGGAGTAGGATAGGCCCATGGCGAATTTCGGCTGGGCATATATAGATTGCGCCGATAGTGGAGGCGATGGTTCCGGAACCGGACCGACAGGGTCGCTGCAGTTTATCAGCGGCGCCGATGGTCACACAACCGGATCGTATAACCTCATATTCTACACTGCATCTTATGAAGGAATGCAGCCAGCTCACTTGGTGCTGTCGGGAAACCTAAAAGTCACGGGCGCTATCAGTGCCAGCGCGATTCATTACGAAGACATTACGCACATTGATGCAACTGGGTCGACGTTTTTTGGAAACTCAACCGACGACACCCATTCTCGGACAGGGAGCTTGGAGTTGTGGACGGGCACCTCACCGGCCGTCGCCTACTTTACAGCCAGCGCCGAAACTCAACAAACTTTTGTAAAAGGATTCGGCGGCAACTACACCAATGTCACCAGTAGCCATCATACCGCCGCTCTAAGTGATTATGTTTTGGGCATCGCTGCGACCGTTACGCCGCCTAGCAATGTTTATGTTACCATCCCCGACCCGGCCGACTACACCGCCGGCGCAATACTTGTCATAAAAGATGAAGTGACTACTCCGCGCGGCCTTTCCAACATTACACTTACACGCTCGGTCGCCGATACGTATACATTTGATGGTGATGCGTATTATATTCTTACCGGTACGATGCCGGCAATTAGTTTATATTCGAATGGTACTAACTGGCTCGTCTTCTAATTAAACTTAGGAGAACCGCAGAATGTCCTATAACAATATGTCGGGTACCGTTTTCATGCCCGCGGAGTTTTTGACACGTCCGGACTCACTTGTCCCCACGCTTCTTTCGGGAAATTTAAGCACATCTGATGCAGCAGATGTTATAAATGTGCCCCGTGTCTCTAACGCCACCAATAACGCCATCCTTAC
>Ga0208299_1001036_pt1 | contig 22098 bp, 35 predicted proteins | sample 15_taG_FD_184089 | JGI IMG/M metagenome (GOLD analysis project Ga0208299, IMG submission 184089) | Marine viral communities from the Subarctic Pacific Ocean - 15_ETSP_OMZ_AT15312 metaG (SPAdes) (version 2) | ecosystem: Environmental > Aquatic > Marine > Oceanic | place: Pacific Ocean | collected...
CGCCAAAACACTACCTATAAGCTAAAAGCGAATGGGCGTTATTGTGGATAGGGCTTCTGTTGAGAAACACATAGCCATCCCGTTGAATGGGTTGATAAAACATTCAAACGATAACGTAAAAGGTATTTGTGGAGCGTGAGCAAAAATGTGACTATGGTGGTTGCGTGATGGGTATATTACACCCACAACCATACAATTTCGCCACAGCCTTGCTACCAATGGTAGTGAGGCTTTTGGTGGTAGAGGGAATCATATTGTTCCCCATAACTTAAAACAAAAATAAAGATGGAAACTATGGAAGCAATATTTTTATTTAAAAACGAGTTTGTTAAAACTGAATTAGATAAATTAGAACTTTTACAATTAGAGAAAAGTGGCTTAAAATCAATGATAGGGAGCTTGAGAAATAAAGTTTGGGTAGGATTAAAGCTAAGAGGAGAACGAGTTACATTAAGTGAGTTAAAATTTCAAGGATTAAAAAAAACAAAAAAGGAATATTAATAACATAAACAAAGGGAGGGCATTTTGCTCTCCCATAACTAAAAACTATTAAAATGAAAAATTTAAAAATTGCACTAGACGTTTTACAAATAGCATCAATGGTAATAGTACCTACATTTATAGCTATCTTAGTATTTACAACTAAATTATAGTACTATGAAAAAATTAACAACTAAAAGATTATCTAGCGGAGAATATCAAGTATTTAGTGACGGAATTTTTTGCGGCACAATAAGCAAATTAGCTCCTGAGGTACGTGAGCTGATTGCGTATTATGGAGATGATGAAGCCGCTTATGGTCAATGGGCTGCTTTTGACAGGAGTGAAAATTGGCTTGGTTCAACTAATACAAAAAAGGGAGGTCTTAAATGGCTCTTTGTAGATTACAGATAAATAACAAAAGATATTAACGGTATTAAGGGCGGTTCGATTCCGCCCATATCTACTAAATTATAAACTAAATAACATTATTATGAATAAATTTCAACAGTACTCAAAAAATTTACAGACAGACGGCAACTTTGTATATTCTTATTATACTAAAGTGGCTAAAATAGAAGGTAACAAATTAATTCAACTTATGCCTCCTTCTCACTTAGGTAGATGGTCTGTAACTACACAAAAACAAATTAATTACGCGGCTAATGAATTGGATTTAGAATTGATAAAATAAGGAGGAACGCGAACGGTTACTGTGGGAGGGTTCGAGTCCCTCCACGCGTACAGATAAATAACGTAATATAAACTTAAATTTAGTAAGATGAATAATACAGTAAATGTTAACATTGAGTACTACGCATTGTGGGACTCTCTAACCGAACAACCACTTAAAAAAACAGATGGTACATATCATTACAAAACATTAGATGATTTATTTAATGACTTCACTAATAGAAAGATACCGCCATACACAGAACCTAGAAAAATAAAGAACCTTTATCAGAATTGGCAAATTAAAATTGCTGATGCTATTCAGTTGAAAAAATACAAAGATGCATTAACTAAATATTTTTAAAGATGAAAAGAACAATAATAGAATTGAATGAAATAGTTGAAGTCAGCACTGTAAGTAGTGGCGACGTTTACCAAATCGCTGTCTTAATAGACGGCGAAATGAACCACGACGAAGTATTTAGTAACTTAGATATAAAGGAGCTTTTTGAAGTTATGTTTATGCTAAGGGAAAAATACCCACCTAGAAAAAAATAATATATAACTAAAAACTATTAAAATGGAAAATTTAATTGAATTAAAAGCTAAACACGAAGCGATAAGAAATATCTTAATTAATAACAATTGCGTTGAATACGGGGATTGCATAATTGATGATATTTGTGATGTAGTTGGCTTGCCGCCTACGACGGTCTATTCAGAGGAAAATATATAAATAACATAACTAAAAATATAAAATAATGATAACTTTAAATATTGGACTAAATGACAAAGATACTCAGAAGCAAATAGATATTAATTTTGCTAGAGAATTATCCCAATGCACGTACTCACGACTAGAAAAAAGTGATACCGAATTAACATTAATTTGTGCTGTTAAAAATGATATTGTTACTATTGACTATATCAATAACTTACTAGAGAAACTGAATCAAGATTGTATAGCTGTCAAATTTGATGACGGCAACGGAATTTTAGCATATCATAAGAACCCCACTAAATATTGGGGAGAATTTAACGATGAATATTTTATACCAATAACAAAAACTGGAGGAATGCCTGACAATTTTTTTAGATAATACACTTAAAAGCCTTGCTACCATTAGTAGTGAGGCTTAAGGTGGTAGAGGGAGGTGTATAATACTCTCCCATAACTAAAAACAAAAAAAGATGGTAATAATAGCGATTAATTCAAAACACCAAGCAATGGTAAACAAAGCAACTAATTGGTTGAATAAGTATGATATTGCAAATGATTTAAGAAGTCTGACATCTGACACTTCTGAATTGGAATATGATGATGATTGCCCAAGGTGGAGGAAGCACAATCGTGCTTGTGAAAAGGCTTTTGACAAGTACCTTGAATATTACGATGAGTTGCCGAAGCGAGAGCAACAAAACATAGATAAAAACTGGAAATACTAATAGCTATGCATATATATAAAACAATAGATAAAGCAATAGATGGCTTGGAAAAATCATTCAAGCCTAGTAGACATTTAATATCATCGCTATACAAAGCGATAGAGGGTATTAAGCGTAACGGAATAACAAAATTTGCAGGAGATATATATATCGTTGATAAATATAAAATTCTTAATTAATAACTAAAAAATATGATAATGATTTCAGAGAAAGAGGTAAGCGATTACCTAATTGAGAATTATGGCGAATGTCGGCATAATGCCAATAAAATGGCAAAAGGAATTAACATGGTAGCCTTCGAGAGTGGCATTGATGCTTGGGATGTCTTCCGTTTAATTATTGAGAACAAACCGATTAAGGGGAAATACACCCATTCATATGGGTTTTGTACTGCTAACGGCAGAAATTTAATAAACACTTTTAAAACTAATTATTATGGACAAAATGAAACAAATTAATCTGCTGATTGCAGAAATGTGGGATATTTTCCACAAGCATGGAGGTTATGAGTATAATGATGAAATGTTGTATCAACTTCAGGGCATGGAGGAGTCGCTTAATGATTGTCTAGGGGTTGAAGACCTTCCAAATATGCTTGATGAGGTCGAGCAAACCATGAAGTACTTCCAGTGGGTAAAGGCTATGCTTGCCTTGATGGAGACTGAACCTCCACAACTATATGGATAGTCCACAAAAGCCTTGCTACCATTGGTAGTGAGGCTTAAGGTGGTAGAGGGAGGGCATATTGCTCTCCTATAACTAAAAAGAAAGGAGAATAATATGACTATCAAAGTACTAACAAAAGAGTCACTATACATTACAATAAATAATACTACTTACTACATAGATGACTCAACCAATGAGCAAATAATGGATAAGTGGAATAATGATAAACTAAAAAAGAAAGGAGAATAAAATGGAACATAACTTTGTAAAAATAAATTATTCAGAAGAATCTGCAAAAGAGGAAATATTAAGATTGGAAAAAAAATTTGCAAATCTTAAAAATGGTTATAATTTAATATCTGTAACATGTTGCCGGACCAATGGCAAATCTTGTTATGTAACAATAAATAAAACAGGGGAAATTAATAATTTTGTTTTTAGAATTTCCGACCATAAAAACGGAAATAGCAATAAATTAATTACTGAAAATACTTTAACTGTGGAATGTAATAGTGAAAATGTTAATGATATGTATAGATATTACAATGATTGTGATATTACAGCAGAACAGGACCGGTTAATATTTTTGAAAAATGCTTTAAAAAAATACGAAATGTTGCTGCAAAATCAATTAACCATTGATAGAAAGAAACGGACCATAATAAAAATATGTAGAGATTTGAAAAAACAAATTGATGCAATTGAATCTAAAAATTTAAACTAAAAAAGGAAGGAGAATAAAATATGACTAATTTAACAGACTATATTGATTGGGTTTCTATAGATGTGGATTTCAATTTACGAACCGATTTAAAAAGTATTAAAATTCTTTCTAGAATAGAGTCCAGTTTGAAAGATTATATAAACAACAACAGAGATTGGGATAACATAGATGCGTTTGACTTTTTATATACGCATAATGGAACACAAATTAATCGCACCGAGTTTAACAATAATGTTCCACTCGGATGGATGCTTGACCTTGACCATGAACTAGTGTATGATTATAAGGGTTACAAGGCACAACACCAAGAGATATTATTCTCATGTTGTGGTGATGAAATTACTGGGGACATACTTGACTATGGTAGATGCCCAACCTGTAAAGAAAATTTATAAAACAATTTAAAATGAAAAGTTTACTAGATAGATTAGAAACGAAAGGAAAAGATATGTTGAATGCTCATTCAATTAAGTATAGACATACTGGCAGACATCTAACTTTGATGTTAACACAACATAAAAGTCTTATGGATATGGAGTTCGGAGATGTTTGGGCTTTATCTTATGTATTTGAATGTGATATTATAAATGTTTTGGATTATTTTAAAATGGATAGCTATGAAGAAGTATTATAATAATTTCAAGGATATAGTTAGGAATGTGATGGATGTATTTTACATTATCATTATTCCTATCTTTATAATTTTATTAACGATACATTTGTTATTACTATGGATGAGATAGATTTAAAAATTTTAATTATCAAAGGAATGGAGGAGGCGTTTAGCACAAGAGGTAAAAGAAAGAACTTACTCAAAGCAAAATGTCCTCCAATAGATACATTAGGTTCTGCCGTTTGGCAAGGCTTAATGGCACACTCAAATAAATTCAAGCTAGGCATGGCTCATGTCATGTATCTAACTGGTGAGAGAAGAGAGGTTTTTGACTACTTAATTAAGTTAGGGTCAAGGGTTGACCTTTCGGGTATGGATTTAGATGCCAATATATTGGCTGACTTTTTTGACTCCGAGGTTTTGGACATGATAGATTGGGAAACCGAAGATGATTTTATTAATGATGATGATGAACCTATATTTTAAAAATATGAAACAACTAAAAGTACTACAAATTAAAGAAGGCACTCGATGGTATGATGTTAAGATTGATGACAAAGCCATAATGAGTACTGGATATTCTGAAGATATAAAAGAAAAATTCAGAAATCAAATAAATAAATATGACCAAGAGTTAAGAGTGGTATCAGTTTACTACCCATTACTTGAGGCATCAGTCATAACATTGAATAATGATGACTTGACTTATAGGGTAACAACTGACCTAACAAAGTTAGATGCAGAGGATGTTAACAAGTTAAGCTACCTATTCGAGGTTAGTACTGAAACAAAAGAAAATCAATGGGGAGATAACGGACTGGTACACACCCTATTGCACCGAATAAATTTTACCGATGATGAATTTATAACTTTAAATATTTAAGACATGAAAAAATCACAGATTATAGATGGAGTGACAATAACTTTTCACGACAATAAACTAAACTTTAATATCCCATCTTCATGGGATGGCATTGACTACTCCAGTTGGAAGAGTAGAAATCTTAATGATATAAATATTCTCCACAAAGAGATGAAGGAATTAAGGAGGTCTGAGGATGTATAGTGATAAAGAAATATTCAAACAAGCAGAGTCAGACCCTACTTGTTTGATAATAAAAGATGAAATTACTTATGCCATTATAAATAACGGAACCAGAATAGAAAGGTTTGATGATGGTACATATGAATATATGAACACCTCTACAAGTGGAGATTATTATGAGCCGTTAAGTTCAGAGTGTAAGATGACAATAGAATCTTACGGATGGGCTTTAGGTACACTCAAGGTTAAGCTTATTAATAATATATACAAACTCAATAGGATTGAGGTTGCGATAAAAGATGAGGTTAATAGTAGACAAAATCCAAAAATACTTACCTTCCTTAAAAGGAGGAGGGAAGAGGTTATGGAGGTCTATAATACCTCCGTAAAAAAAACAAAGAAACTAAAAAGTTATTGATATTTTTTGTATCTTTGTGGACACTTCCACACCTATTTATGGTGACACTTTACACATACCTAAGATTATATTTTAATTTTAATATATTACATATGCTATAGACATTTAGCTGATAGCGTCAGCTCAGCTCTAAAAAAAAGGCGTTGGTCAAAAAGAAGAGAGGGTGATGAGGATTCGATTCCCTCATCACTCACTATTAAATTTTAATTCTAATTAAACACAAATTTATTATGAGTAACACTAAAGATTACACAAATGTTTTTAACACATTGAATTCAATTGATGTTAAACCAATGATTGAAAAGAAGGGTAAGATGAATTACGTTTCTTGGTCACACGCTTGGCGTTCAGTCAAGACATTATTCCCTAACGCCACACGAAAAGTATACGAGGCAGAGAATGGCTTGAACTATTTCACAGATGGAAGAACTTGCTTTGTAAAAGTTGGAGTAACTATTAATGATGAGGAGATGATTGATTATCTACCTATCATGGACTATCGGATGCAGAGTATTACTGCTGACAAGGTAACTTCAATGGATGTTAATAAGGCTATACAACGTAGTATGACCAAGGCTATAGCTATGCATGGACTTGGCTTAGAGTTATGGTATGGTGAGGACTTGCCAGTTGAGGAGAAGAAAGACCCTAACAAAAAAGCTAAGCTATCTACCGACTCTCCTAACTATGACAAGGTATTGGTATTTATAGAGGGCAAGGCTAAGTCAGGAGTATCATTCGCAAAATGTATGACTGACATTGAGAAGAAGTATGAGGTAACACCTCAAACTAAAAAAACTCTTAGTGCTAAATATAAATCAGTATCAGTCTAATGGATGTTATTACCGAACTAAGAGATGATGCAAAATATTATGGGGAATTTGGCAAACAATATGTCAGTGCCTCAGATATTGGAACTCTACTAAACAATCCTTCTGAATTCAAGAAGGATAAGACTCCAACTATTCCTATGTTGCAAGGAGTAATGTTCCACCAGCTAATATTAGAACCTAACAAGGATGTTAAATATCATGTAGTTGATGCCAATACAAGGAGTACAAAGCACTACAAAGATTATGTGAATAGTAATCAGGTAGACCAAGCTTACCTGCAAAAAGAAGTTGATGCAGTTGAATCATGGGTTGATGTCGTAAAGAACAACTTTTTAATTTATGATTTGATTACGCAGGAAGGGAACCTATATGAAGTACCTGCCGTTGGTGAGATTATGAGTACTCCATTCAAGGGAAAAGCTGATATTGTTGGTGATAAGATATATGATTTAAAAACCACAAGTGATATCAATCAGTTCATGTGGTCAGCAAAGAGATATAACTACGATAGTCAGGCTTACATCTATAAACAACTATTCGATAAGGACATGGTATTCATTGTGGTTGATAAACAAACCAATCAACTGGGTATCTTTGAATGTTCTCAGCAGTTCTATGATAATGGGAGAGACAAAGTAGAACGTGCATTAGAAGTATGGGATAGGTACTACTCTCCATTAAGTACAGAGGATATTAATTCAAGAATTATTTACCAAACATTATAAATATATTATTATGAGTGAAAAAAAAGAAGTGCTATTTGCAGATGGAATTTATTTTAAAAGAAATGAAAACGCACCAGAGTTTGTGGTGGGCAAGGTTAAATTTAAAGTTGATGAAGCTATAAAGACCTTGAAAGAATTCCAGAGTGATGGATGGTTGTCAGTTGATATCAAGCAATCAAAGAGTGGAAACTACTATGTAGAAGTTGATACTTGGAAGCCTGAAGGTGGGTTTAAGAAAAAAGAAAATGACACACCTGTGACAGAAAATGACACACCTGTGACAGAAACTACTGAAGAACTACCATTCTAACTATCAGTTATTTACCATTAAAATATGGGGAGGTAATGACAATCCTCCCCTATTTTTATATATATACAACTAATAACTTTCTAATATTTGTATATTTTTTTTTATTGATTTTGATAAATTATCAGTCATTCAGTCATTAAGGACTTATAAATATTGATTATCAAATAGTTAAAAGGTAAATGCATCTGTCATTTATCTGTCATAAATTGTCACTAATATAAATTAAACACAAATGAAAATAACAATATTTAAAGACATAAGGGAGACAGAACAAAAACACATTGTTGATGTTGGGGTTATGTTAGAAAGGATTAAGAATGGGTCTAAGAGTAAAGACCTAATTAAATCTATTAGAGTTGAGAAGGATTCAACCAAGAGGCAACAACTAAAAATGAAGTTGCCCTCTATTTTATTCTCAGGAGAGTTTGTGGGTAGAAAAGATTCTGACATTGTAAATCATAGTGGGTTGATATGTTTGGACTTTGACAAGTACGATAGTCAAAAAGATATGCTATCAGATAAAGAGAAGTTTACCAAGGATAAGTTCACTTACTCAGTATTTATTTCTCCTTCAGGTAATGGATTGAAGGTGCTTGTTAAGATACCTAAAGATATACCTAATCATAAGCTATACTTCAATGCCTTACAGAAGTATTATAACAACCCACATTTTGATACCACATCTAAGAATATTGCAAGGGTATGTTATGAGAGTTATGACCCATTGATTTTTACTAATGGTATTAGTAGTGTGTGGGAAAAGTATGAAGAGCCTGAGCACAGAGAGATAGAGTTGGATTCTAAAAGAAAGACCATTAAAATAACCGACAAACCTAAAATAATAGATATACTTCAGAAGTGGTGGACAAAGAAGTATCCTATGATTGAGGGCGAGAGAAATAATAATGCGTATGTATTTGCCCAAGCTTGTAATGAGTTTGGAGTATACCCAGTGCAAAGCAAGAACGTGCTTTCAGAATATTGTGGCAATGGATTTTCTATTGAAGAGATGGAGAAGGTTGTTGATTCTGCTTACAGACAAACTGAAAAGAACAACACAAAATTTTATGAAGATGAGGATAGAATAAATAGAATTAAACAGCAAGTTAAATCAGGAGCACCAAGAACAGAGATACACAGAAGTGCTGATGATGATATTGAATCAGACATAATAGATTCTATTATAGATGAAACGATTAATGAGGCTGATGAGTATTTGTTTTGGAGCATAAGCGATAGAGGCGTTGTTCGGCTACAACCTAATACCTTTAAACATTTTTTGGAGGACAATGGGTATTATAAATATGCGATAGAAGGTTCAAGTAATTATACATTTGTTAAGGTAATCAACAATCTTATAGAGGCTACAGACGTTAATGATATAAAAGATTTTACCCTTAACTATCTTATTAAACTATCTAACATTGCAATCTATAATCACTTTGCTGATAGCACGAGGTACTTTACAGATAACTATCTAAGTCTAATAGATACAATTGATATATTCTTTATTGAGGATACTAAAGACGTTAGCTATTTATACTATAAAGATTGTGCTATTAAAGTAACAAGTGGTGATGTTGAAATAATAGATTATATAGACTTAGGTGGCTATGTATGGAAAGACCACATCATTGATAGAAACTTTAAAATAGTTAAGGTTGATAAACATTCTGACTATCCTAAATTTATTGGTAACATATCCAATAACAAAAGTGATAGACGCAGGTCAATGGAAAGTACAATAGGTTATCTTATGCATGGATATAAAACTCCATCGTATGCACCTGCTGTTATTCTTAATGATGAGATTATTTCTGACAACCCTGAAGGCGGTACTGGCAAGGGTATTTTTATGAACGCTTTATCTCATATGAAGAAGGTGGTTACTATTGATGGTAAGAGTTTTAGCTTTGAGAAAAACTTTGCTTATCAGTTAGTTAATTCAGATACTCAGATATTATTATTTGATGATATCAGAAAACACTTTCCTTTTGAAAGATTGTTTAGCGTGGTAACTGAAGGTATTACTATAGAGAAAAAGAATAAGGACTCGGTTAAGGTTCCTTTTGAAAAATCTCCAAAGGTAGCTATCACTACTAACTATGCTATCAGAGGAGCAGGTAATTCTTTTGTCAGAAGAAAGTGGGAACTAGAATTACATCAGTATTATAATGCAAATTATACACCACTAGATGAATTTGGTAAGATGCTTTTTTCAGATTGGGATGATGACGAGTGGTCACAATTTGATAACTATATGATTTCTTGTTTGCAAGTGTACATGTCTCAGGGATTAGTATCTTCAAGCTTTGTTAATCTTAAGATAAGACATTTGTCTGCCGAGACATCACATGATTTTGTGGAGTGGCTTGGGCTTGTAGATGAGGATAAGAATGACTTTAATAAATACTCAGTGGTTGGTTGTAAAATTAACCTTAGTGAGGCTATGGGAGATTTCATATCTGATTATCCTGACTACCAAGCTAAGAGTAAGTTTGCTTTGTCATCTAAAAAATTCAAAAGTTGGTTCCAATCTTATGCTATATATAAGACTGGAGAAAAAGCTGAGAACGGAAGAGACGCTACAAGTAGATGGTTTAGGCTCAAAACTGAGCAGGAAATATCTGCTTCAGTACAAACTAAAATTAATATATAATGGAGTATAAACAAATTGTAAACCAGTTAGCAGGTCAGGCTTTAAGAGGGCTTGACTTTGCTGACATAATAAATAATGTTATGAAGATGAATAACCGTAAAAAAATTGAAGTCTTATTAAAAGCTAGAAGGCATTTGATAGATGGTGATTACAGATTCATATGTACGTCTGTAAAAGCTGTTCTCCTGAATGATTCTGGAATAAGGGTTAGCTTAACTGATGTAGGAATAAAGTTCTTTCCTGAGCTGAGTGCTTACATCCCTATTAAACCACATGAAAAACTCACAGGCTTAGAGGTAAGATTAAATATCATTGATACAATAATTGATATGATATTGTTTGAGGATAATGTAAAACTAATGTCAATAAAAAAATAAGTTATGTTTAAATTTAAAATGAGTAACACCGAGACAGCAATTGTATGGCTGATTACAGCCGTTTGTATAACATTAATAATAATAAATAACTAAACATGGAAATATTAAAAGTAATAGAAAAACTATTCGAGGGTAATTTAGAAATACTCGTTAAGAAAAATAATGACTATGCTTCATCAGAGCCTGAGAATTTCTTCAGGAACTTTGAGGCATCAGCTCATGTCGCAGGTATATCAGTAGAGCAAGGTATCATAGTTAGATTAATGGACAAGGTTTCTAGGATAAGTAATCTACTAACAAAAGATGCTAAGGTAGAAGATGAGAAGATAACTGATACTATATCAGACCTCATTAACTATGCGGCTATACTATACGCCTACTTAGATAGGGAGCATAGCTTGTTTGAAAACTATAATCCTGATAGCGAAGATGATTGTGAGCCTAGTAATGAGGAGTTAGATAGTATGGTAATTGAAGACTTTTGTACAACAACATTTACCTATAAAAAAGGTGATACCTGCTGTCATTCAAGTATAAATAAGTCAACAACTTATTAATATTTTTTGTATCTTTACATCTTAATAAAATTTTATGATAGAAATATTAAGCCACACCATTTTTAATGGGGAGAAAGGTAAGGATATTCCTTATCTTCACGAAATCAATTCGCAAGATGAATTGAATGAACACCGAGCCAAGCTTCTTAAGAAATACTTAGCCAAGAAACCTAAGGCACATCACATACAGCACAATAAAGAGAAACCTCTTCGTGTATTTTTTACATTAAGATATTCTCCTGATGAAACGAGGAGGCTGCGTGGGTAGTATATGGGATGATATGCGTAATCCAGCAGAACAGCTAGAGAGATTAAAGTCTATGCTTAAAGTTATGGAATGCAAGGTTCCTGCGAAGGGTCAGATAAAACGCAGGGGTCAAGAGGCACATATGGTATATAGGTTTAGAACAACATCTGACAATGAAATTAGAATTAAATTAAATAATAAAATAAAAGAATATGAAATACACAATTAAAAAGGGGAGGCATTATGCCACCTTTACAATCAACAGACTATTTCCATTTAGCAGTAGAAGTAAAGAGGGGAGTATAAAGTTTTCTAAAGAATGCCTAGAGGAAGGGGATATAAGTGGGTGGAATAAACTCACAGGCATAGCTAGTGCAGAGATTCATAAGAACTCAGGCAGATTAGTGTGGCGTTCTAACGGAAATTCAATAATGATATCAGGTTATGTCTATATGAATGGAGTAAGGAGAGAGATGTTAATCACAAGTATAGATGTGGACAAATGGTATGACTTCAGCATTGAGTACTCTAACAAGGTTTGGAGGTTCAGTGTTAATGGTAGACAGATACTCATGTCTGGATATCTTCCTAGCAATGTACTAAACTTTAAGTGTTTCCCATACTTTGGAGGTCAGAGTGTAGCACCTCAGACTATGTATGTATGGGTTAAGTAGTTCCGATGGAGTTAAGAGACTATCAAGAAAAAATAAAGAACGAAGGGTTGAAAATCATTAGGCAACATCGCTTATTGTATCTATCAATGGAGGTGAGGACTGGAAAGACCCTCACTTCCTTAAGTATAGCTCAAGAGCTAGGGGTAGATAATGTCCTCTTCATCACAAAGAAGAAGGCTATCTCTTCTATCAATGATGACTATGATAAGTTATGTCCTCACAACTTTTCTTTATTTATTATAAACTATGAGTCTATGCATAAGCTTCCCAAGATAAAATGGGATATGATTATATTGGATGAGGCTCATACACTAGGTGCTTTCCCTAAGCCTAGCAAGAGAAGTAAGCAATTAAAAGACTTACTAAAAACTAATTATTCATTTGTGTGTTTGTTGAGTGGAACGCCTACACCTGAATCATACAGTCAAATGTATCATCAGGTGTATGGCATACCCACTAATCCTTTTAAACAGTACACAAACTTCTACAAATTCTGCCATGATTATGTAGATGTGAAGCAAAGAAAGATAAATGGTTTATATATCAATGATTATTCTAGAGGAAAGGATACAATACTTGATGCAATGAAACCATATACCATAAGCTACACTCAGAAATCAGCAGGCTTTGAGTCTGAGATTCAGGAGGAAGTCTTATACGTTCCAATGAAACCAATTACCTACCAGTTAGTTAAGCGATTAAAAGATGATTTAATTATTGAAGGTAAGTCAGGTGAGGTTGTCTTAGCAGACACAGCAGTTAAGTTGATGATGAAGCTTCATCAGTTGTACTCAGGCTCAGTTAAGTTTGAGTCAGGCAACTCTATGATAACCGACACCTCTAAGGCAGAGTTCATAAAAGAAAACTTTGCAGGTAAGAAGATAGGTATATTCTATAAGTTTAAGGCAGAGTTAGAAGTCCTCAAGGAAGTATACGGAGACAAGCTAACAACAGACTTGAAAGAGTTTGAAATTACAGACAAGAATATAGCCTTGCAAATTGTGTCAGGTAGAGAAGGCATCTCATTAAGATGGGCTGACTACTTGGTATACTACAACATTGATTTCTCAGCCACAAGTTATTGGCAGTCGAGAGATAGGATGACTACTAAAGATAGGACTTTCAACAAGGTCTATTGGGTTTTTGCTGACAAAGGTATGGAGAAGGATATATACAAGGCAGTTACTAAAAAGAAGGACTACACGTTAAAACATTTTAAACGAGACAATGAAGACTGAACAACAAGTCCAAAGCAAACTCATTAAAGAGCTGGAAGCTAAGGGGTATTACGTTCTCAAGCTTGTCAAGACAAACAAAAATGGAATACCTGATGTGTTGGCTATACCACCTGACAGTGACGTTGAGTTCTATGAGGTCAAGCGTAAGAATGGTAAAGCTTCTAAGCTTCAGGAGTATAGATTAAAAGAACTAAACAATCTAAATATTAAAGCAGAAATATATAGAGGTGATTAGCTATGAAGAAAACTATTGAACACAAAATATGGTTTGAGTGTGACCATTGTCATACAAAGAGCAGGGATTATAAATTTATATCAACAACAGATGATGATAGCTTTGTAAGCTGTCCAGTCTGCACTAAACAAAATAGACTATGAGAAATTTTTTTGAAAGGCTAAGGTTTTATCTTAGCAGAATACCTGATTATACTACATTAAATTACATAGACAAAGATTCTGTTGTAATTGATGCTAAGAACATTACCTTTGGCAATATGCCTTGGAAGAAAGGGTGGACTAAAAGTTTTAACTCCAGTGACGGTGACCCATTTTTCAGACCTTCACGCCCTTGGAATACCTCACTAAGTAAGCCGCAGAATTGTTATACTGAAGACGGTTTAATTAGATTAACATTCCCTAAGAACCAAATAAAAGATGCATATATGCAGTCTAACTTTACAATAAAGATAGGTACAGTCAAGGCAGTTGTTAAGGTTCCTGACGTTAAGTATGCGTGGTCAGCCTTCTGGTTATTTGGCGAGGATGGTATGCCTGAGTGTGATATAATGGAGCACTGTGGTTCTTGGAAAGATAAAGTATCAGTTACTCATCATTGGGGATATGACTATAACAATATTAGAGGCAAAAAGATGACCCACAACAATGCTAGAACTAACAGAAAGTTTAAGCCAACTGAAAACTTTTACCTGTATGAGGTTGAGCTAACTCCTTATGAAGTTATATATCGTATCAACGGTATTGTGGTACGCAAAATAAAACAGGGTGTTCCTTCAGGAGGAAATAACATTATCTTTGATGTAACTCAAGGTAATTATTGCGACAATGGCATCCCAACACAAGATGCAACGATGGAAATAAAACAAATAATTATAAATAAAATATCATAAACACAATGAAAGAAACAGATTTAATTATTAAACTGGTAGAAAGAGAATTTAATATTGATAATATATTAACTAAGTCTAGAGAAAGACAATATATTGATGCAAGAATGTTTGCATATCAACTGATGAGAGACCTAGACTATAGTCTAGTACAGATAGGTAGGCGTATGAACAAGAACCATGCTACCGTTTTGTGGGCTATCAAACAGTTTGGATATATAAGAGAGTTTGATTTAGATGTTAGTAATAGATACGATAGCTTATATGTAAAATTAAAAGAAGATTATGAATTGGTTTTAGATACCAACAGAACCAATGATAATCTTAATGATATGCTTAAGAGAAAGCTTGATAAGGTTATTCAGGATAATGAAAGAATAACTAAACTCTACTCTGAATTAAAAGAAACAAAGGAAGAGACAGAGTTTGATGATGTATTTAAACTCATTCGTTCTAAGCTTAATCCTAGGAATAAGGAAGCCTTTTACATAAAAGCAAACGGCATACTTAATGGATTAATAGATAAATAATTATGACAAAAATTCCGAGTACAGACAAGAGTAGGTTAACCCATATTAATTTTACGACCAATGATTTATACAACAGTGTAGATATAATATCGGAGGCGTTAGTAGATAAGGATTATACCGTGGCAAAGATGGAGGCACAAGAGTTAATTAAAAAATGCAAAACACTAGCCGATTCTATTATGGGTCGCATATAAAACTATAAACTATGAGCAGTAAAAGAATGAGATTACAGCCTATTGAGGCTCAAATACTAGGAAAAAATACAATGATTAAAGAAAAGGGCAGGGGTACTGTCCGTGCATATCTCAATGAAGAGGAGCAAAATAAACTATCACAGATTCGTGAGAGTGATTCTGCATTTGAGAATGAATGTAAAGCCCTAGGCATTGAACCTCACACTGTAAGTAATTATTGGTATAAAGGAAAGCATTTTTCTATACACACCAAGCCTAACCAAACAAACATTGAAGATATTAAGGATGATATTATCTCTCAGATGAATGAGCATTCTCCTAAGTATAAGAAAGTGTTTCATAGCTCTAAACCTAACCCACACCTGTTAGTTATTGACCCTGCTGATATTCATGTAGGTAAGTTAGCCACAGCTATGGAATCAGGAGAGGAATACAATATGCAGATAGCAGTGCAAAGAGTTTTGGATGGAGTTCAGGGTATATTGGATAAGTCTAAAGGGTTTCATATAGACCAAATTCTTTTAGTGGGTGGTAATGATGTGTTACACATTGACTCACCCTCAAGAAAAACCACATCAGGCACACCTCAGGATACAGATGGGATGTGGTATGAGAATTTTATGATGGCTAAACAGTTATATGTAGATGTAATTGAGATGCTTGCAACCCACGCACCATTACACTTTGTGTTCAATCCCTCTAACCATGATTATATGTCAGGATTTTTTTTAGCGGACGTTATTAAGTCTTGGTTTAGGCAACATCCTCATGTCTCATTTGACACCTCTGTAGCTCATCGTAAGTATTTTCGGTATGGTAACTCATTAATTGGAACAACGCACGGTGACGGAGCTAAGAATGCGACCCTGCCTATCCTAATGGCTCAAGAAGCTCCTAAGGATTGGGCATTCACTAAGCATAGATATATCTACACTCATCATCTGCACCATAAGATTGCACAAGATGTAGTTGGTGTGACAATAGAAGCATTAAGAAGTCCGTCAGCTACAGACAGTTGGCATCATAGGAATGGATATCAGCACGCACCTAAGGCTGTTGAAGGATTCCTCCATCACCCTGAGCACGGTCAGGTTGCGAGGTTAACTCATATATTCTAATAGATGACAGAGGAATTCAAACGTGGTACTATGGATTTATTTGTCTCCATATTTGATGGAACTTATGTATCCGTTCCTAACCAGAAAGATTTAGTAGAGGTGTTTGATTCCAATGGAAGTCTTATTGCTACAGCTTTGATAGTGGAGGGGGAAGGAGAGATAAAAGACTCCTATCCCCTCACTATCTCAGCACGAAAGCTCTTGCCTACACTATCCAACCGAATGACAGTCGTAATTATATGGAGCTGTTCAGATGGTATAATATATGGGAGGCTCAATCAAATTGAAGGCTCCATAAAGTGGGCAGGTCACAAAAATTATGGTGAACCTGCCTGTTATTTTTATAAACAAACTAACTTGAAGTACAAGAAAGTATAAAGCTTACTTCTTTTTCTTGTTATAATCTTTATATAATTGCCTTAAGGTAACTCTTCTTATATCTTTATATAAAGGTAGTATACCAATTAAACCTAAAGCATCTACTGTTCCTCTTACTTTTAATTCCTTAATATTTTTCTGTCGAGTATCCCATCGTTCACTTGATGTGGCTCTTTGAGCCAAGGTTCCTGCTCTGATTCCTCCTTTAATGTAAGGAGACATCGCACCTGAAAACCCTTGAATTAAAGTTTTAGAAATGTTACCCTCTGTTAAATCTTGAAACGATACAGGAGAGAACAGTATAGAATGCTCAAATGAATCATAGTCTTGGTCAGGATAAGACCTTAAAAAACCTCCATGTTCTTTATTCATGGCTTCAACTCCCCAAGCTATAGGCATACGTCCTATTGCTCCTAGATTACGTTGCAATAATAGTGTGGCTATTGAACCCGTCAACTGTCGCTTCATCAAAGCCGTGTAGTCTATTTCCTCTTCTTCAAAGTAATCAAATAGCATACTGCCTAGCATGACATCAAACATTTCCCTAAGTAAAGAATACATTACCATATAACTAGACATCCTTAGTGTGGCTGCTGCTATTAAGGCTAAGCCTTTACGTCTACTTATTTTCCCTCCATACACTAACCCTAGGATACCATCTCTAAATGTGGTATATTCATATATCATAAAGGTCTGCATAAATCCGTTTATCTTTTTCCAAAGAACGGTAGCAGTATTGTCATCAGGGTTTATCTTCCCACTAAGTACACCATTAAATATATTAACAGAGGTGGCTGCCATTGTTACTTCTTTATCAGCCTTAAGTCTAGCTTTTTTAATAGCTGCTTTATGTTCTTTCAAGTAAGCCTTGTCATTTTCTCTGATAGCATCAAAGTTAATGTCTTGACCACTCTCTTTCTTAAACTCAATAGCCATTGTTCCAAACCAAAGAGGTCTAGATACCATCATATCAGGTGTTGATATCAGACCTGTGTGAAGGTAGTCTACACCTTTTAGAGGATAGTTTAAATATTTTCCTACAACAGAGGTTACCCTACCTGCAACTCCTTTTGCTTTAGCTTTTTTTACAGACTGCTTTGTATCAAACATAGTTGACTCCATGAATTTACCTAAAGCTTTTCTACCAAATGCTTTGTTAGTGGCTTCAGACAGTGAATTACTCATAATATCCCTACTGTCTGCTCTCATTGAAAGGTTAGCGTATTTACTTATACCTACACCATATCCTTTAGGCTGTGCTATCAGTACATACCCTAAGTTAGATTGCAATTCAGCACCTGCTCTAGGTATGGACGCAAGTAAAGCTTTATATCCTATACCTTCCATTCTAGCCAATACACTATTTTTTTTATGAGCCATATTAGAATCGAAAGCTATTTTTAATGCCTCATTAAAAGCATCTCTAACAGCTATTAGCGATTCTAAATGTTCTTCGTTTATTTCTGGTTCATTGGATGCTTTGTATATAGCTTTATTTATGGTTCTCTGAATTGTTTTCACAGGATTTGTCATATGAAAATCAAGTAGCGTTTCTCTTGCTCCATTTAATGTAGCGGCTAATGGGTCAAAGTTTATATTTTTAACACCCTCTGTTCTTTCTTGTAATGTGCCTGCCTTTATTGATGCTGATTTAAACCTGTTAAATATTTTTGATACAGCTTGGTTAGCTTGCTTTTCATTAGCATACACAGTATCGTGACGTATATAATTGTTATACATTGTAGGTCTGCTACCTCCTATGGTTGCTCCTGCATGTAAAGCTTTCTCATATACCACTTCATTAGTTTTGTCAACAACCTTAATCATTTCTTTTTGAAGAGGGTCAAGCGAATTAAATAATTTCTCTGCTGATATTTCACCATTTTCATCTTGGATACTTTTATCACTAAGAATTTTCTCAAATATTACTTGGTCTTTCTTATCATAGTATGATATCTCTCTCTTCTTTATACCATCTATCTGAGCTTCAAGAGCTTGTTTACCTGAGAATGTTGTACTCTCTTTACTAGGATTTGAATCCCTCTCACGCTGAAGTAGATAGGTCATTACCCTCCACTTGAACTCAGCTATTTTATTAGGATTTCCTATGAATTTATTGTCAATTTTATTGTCAATATACAATATCTTTTCAGCCAACTTATCTACCTCTGCTCCAAACTTTGACATACTTACACCAGCCTTGCCAAATATCTCATTATATATAGCATGGTCTTCATGGTTACCAAACACAGCATCTATAGAGTGAAGAGGATTATTAGTTATAGCACTAAGCTCTTTGGTTTTATTCCCAAAAATATACGACCTAATTTTAGCTGTAGCTTTTTCCACCATAAGCTTTATGCCTCCTTCTGTCTTGTCATATAATATCTCTGACGCTGGTAAAGATTCAGCCTCAATGGCTACGTTGTTTCCGTATGCAGAAAAGTACCCATTTTTTATTTGGTCTAGTAAATCAGGTATATTTTCTAGCATACTTAAAGGCATTTTCTGTAGCTCCACCTTCTTTAATAGCTCTAATAAGTAATCTGCCCGCTCATTGTCATACTCATTCTCTGTTGTTTCTTCTACCTTAAAGTCTTTAAGCAAGGTTTTTATTTCTTTCTCAAGCTCCTCTTTTCTCTCTTGTATTTCTTCCTCAGTTTTAGGTTCACTCTTTAGTGAAGGAAGAATAAGGCTTTTATATTGCCTTATAATGTTAGCGGTTTCTTCATCTAACTCACCTTCTTTAACCATTCTAGCAATGGTCTTAGCAAAGTCCACCTTGATACCGTCTTCACCCAAAGCTAGGTTAGGCGATGACATTATAAGACTGTTGTACAGTGGAATTTTTTCATATACATTACTAACTTCTTCTAATATTTTTTCTGCTTTAGCTACAACAATATCCTTCTGTTCAGGAGTAAGTACAGCTTTAGATGAACCGAATTGATTTACTAAAGATACATAATCTTCTAGAACAGAAGCGGGTATAAGCTTAGCTCTAATACTAAACACAGAGTCAAGTAAATCAAATGTTGTATTTATAGCACCCACTTTCTTTCTTATATTCTGCTTAGCTTTCTTGCGTATCTTATCACTGCGTACCATTCTCTCAGCTAATTCAGCCTTCTCAAATATTTTTTGAGTAAACTCTGTGAAATTCTCTACTTGCTTAGAACTAAACACATTAAGTTTCATAGCTTTTTCAGACAGAACAAGTGCTTGATACTGTGTGAGCTTGCCTATTGTTCTTAATTCTTTTATAGTTTTAATTATTTCTTTAGCTATTCTAGTTCTTTCTTTCAAGGTGTTTCTAGCCTGAGATGCTGATAACTTTATCTGCTCTATCAATGAAGTATACTCTTCAGTTGCTACCTGACTATCAACTGTACCCTTATCAACAGCAGTTTGTAATTGACTCTTAATACCGTTAACAAATCTAGTTATGGTAGCCTTAAGGTTATTTACTTGTTTATCTGTAAGATTTTTTCTTTTATTCCACTTTTCTAGTAGCTCCTGTGCTCTTGATTTTTGCTCCTTGTTACCATTAAGTAAAGCCTCGTTTAGTTTCTGGGCATACTTTTCAGTAACCTTCTTAGGTGCAACCTTCTTAGGTGCAACCTTCTTAGGTGCAACCTTCTTAGGTGTAACCTTCTTAGTAGGTGCAACCTTCTTAGTAGGTGCAACCTTCTTAGGTGTAACCTTCTTAGTAGGTGCAACCTTCTTAGGTGTAACCTTCTTAGTAGGTGCAACCTTCTTAGGTGTAACCTTCTTAGTAGGTGCAACCTTCTTAGGTGTAAGATTTTTTTCTCTTAGCTTGCTTAAATCTTTTTTGTTTTTTTCATTATCTACATTAAAACTTGCTGATGCTCTCCAATAATTTTCATTTATATTTTTCTTCTTTTCATTGTACTTATCAGTAGAATATATATTCACCCAACCTTCTAACTCCTTAATCTCATTATTATGGTTTTTCTTTAAGGCTTTTAATTTACCATCAACTTCATCTATCTTATCTTGAATCTTTTTCTTCTTGTCAAGATAAACCTTATCTGTGCTTTCTACCATAATAGGTTCTGCTTTAGACCCTTTAGTAGATGTATCTTTGATAGCTTTTTTTAGTAATTGCATATCCCCTCGCCACAATGCAATCTTTTTATTACTAGCTTTAATAGAGTTATTTTTTACATTGGTTGTCCTAGCTAAACTTTTTTTATGTTTATCTAAACTCTCCTTAGTTTTAGCATTCTCTATCTTCTTCTTAATATTTGTAGAGTTATCCTTAAATGTATTTAGTACTTTTGTTTTTTTCTGTTCCTCTGCTTCTATATTATTTTTTAACTCAGCGATAGCTAATTCGGCTGCCTCTTCTTTAGCAACCTTCTTAGGCTGTTTTACTTCTTCTTTAGTAGCTGTCGGCATTTGAATTTCTTCCTGAGAATCTTCACTTTTTCTCTGTTCATCTTTTCGCCTCAACTCGGAAATCTTTTCGGCATATTCCCTCACAACCCTCTCTTGAGGGGATGCAGCTTCAATGTCTGCAACAGCTTCAACCTCACCACTTTGTTTTGTTGGTTTAGTGAATTTAGAATTAAAAAACTCTGTAGCGTATGAAATTTCAGACTTCTCCCCGTCATTAACCAGTTCAATAACACCTTTTTCTATTAGTTTTCCGTTAGCATCTACTTTAGCTAACTTCTTAACTACTATTCCTGTCATATTATCAGCAGCATTAATATTCTCTATAACCCATACAGGCTTTAGATATGACTCTAAACGATTAATCGCTTTTTTTGCTCTGCCTTGAGATGCTTTCAATCCTACATTACCTTCAGAGTCTATTACATAATAAGACCTAGCAGAGTCTCTTCTACCATTTCCTTTCTTGAAACTACCATCAGCTTCAGGCATGGAATAGAAGATGCCTTTAGGCTCAACAGGAGCTTCTCCATCAATTCCCTGAAACTTAGTATCACTCTCCTCGTCAGGTCTCCAACTAAAATTATTTTTCTCTTCGTTAGCCCACTCTGCTATCCTTTCAGACCGTAGTACCAGTGGGGGAGCGGCTTT
>Ga0208299_1001037_pt1 | contig 22071 bp, 28 predicted proteins | sample 15_taG_FD_184089 | JGI IMG/M metagenome (GOLD analysis project Ga0208299, IMG submission 184089) | Marine viral communities from the Subarctic Pacific Ocean - 15_ETSP_OMZ_AT15312 metaG (SPAdes) (version 2) | ecosystem: Environmental > Aquatic > Marine > Oceanic | place: Pacific Ocean | collected...
ATGAAGTTCTGTTATTTCTATTTGGTCTAAAGCTACATTCCAAATTCCTATCTCATCTATTTTGCCTGGAAAAGCACCTGTTGATGGTGATCTTCTCGCACCTATTACTAAGTCATTTGTTGTTGTAAAAGTACCATTACTTGCATAAGTCGTTGCAACAGTTTTTAATAAAACCCCGTCTTTATACAACTTTAAGTTAACTTGATCCCAAGTAACTAAAATATGTTGCCAAGTATTTAAAGTAACTGTACCTGCAGCAGTATCTAAAGAAGTTAAAACTGTTCCATTTGTACTTAGTGAAAATCTGAAATTAGTGCCATTAAATAGACCTAAATAAAATGCTCTTGGCGAAGCTGCATCTGTACTAACAAAACTTTCCGCTGTAGCCGAACCATAAGCGGTTGGATAAATCCATGCTGAAATTGATAAGGCAGTTTCTCCACTCAAGGTAGATGCGCCACAATTAACACTATCGTCAACACCATCAAATGCTAAAGATTTGGTATTACTAAACGAAGGTGGTGTAGGTGTAGGACTTTTCGTACCTCCTGAAGGTATCATAAAAACTCCTTTTTTCTTTGCAAAATTATATAATGTAGGCATATCTTTATATTAACGGATTATCACAATTATCATAATTAAAAGGCATCGTAAATGATACTCCACAACTCCACCCCGTAAGATCATCTTCAAACCTCTCTGTAAAACTTGTCATTGTTCCGGATTTCTGAATATTAACTTTTAACCAATCAACATTGTTAGTTGTTGCCGTTCTCTGCTCAAAATAAGCAATCATATCCATTAACACCTGAGCCATATCGCTTTTTACTTCATTTTCATTACTCTCATTCTTTTCAATTATTGACATTGCTAAAATACTAAAGTTCCATGTAAAAACCCCTTCACCTAACGTTGCCGGACTATCCACAACCCACAACAAAGGGTAATTAAAATCTGCTAATTGATTATGCTCAACCGCTTCCCATAGGTTGCCGTTTCCAAAGCTTTCAATCTGTCTATGAGCATCAGCAAAATCATTAAACTCCTTTATAATTTGATTATACGTTAAAATCATCTATTAACAATCTTTATAATAATTATATTCATCTCTCCAGCACATCGTACTTTTAGCTCCGCCTAAATAAAAATTAGTTTGATAAGCAGTTACCCTTGGGTTTAGATCATCGCTCGACTCAGAATAAGCAGCAAATAAACTCCTATTATCTATTAAATAATTAATTAGTCTTTTATCCCTTTCCTCTGCCTTATTTTTCCATTCATCCCTTAAAAATTGAAGATCCTGAAAACTTATAGGTTGACTATTTTCAGAGCTTTTCGTTGCTACCGATTTATTTCTGTATTTAAATAACATTGATGCTGAACACTCATACATAGTCCATTGAAGCATGCTTGGTGCAACATAACCGTCAAGTAAATCAATCTCATCAGCATTTAATGTTCCGGCAGTTATCTTTGCTTTTAAATCATCATAAAGCGGTGTGCCAAGTATCGGATGTATTCTCAATTCTTGTGCGTCACGTATTGACGGTAATATAAGTCGCATATCAACATTCTCGTCAATTAGAGTATTGTTCTTAACGTATGTTTCTGAAATAAATAACACTGCCATAATTTTATCTTTTTATTCTGACCACTTGTTGTTGCCAAATGTGGCGACAAAACGGTCTATGTAAAACCTCCTCCTCTGGGTTAATAACCTCACCTCTTGCATTTCTTTCCCTTGGTATTGTGTACCATCCGCCACGTTTTGTAAAAATATCCCATCCGCTCCAATTAAAGTCGTTGTGAAGCATTTTTAATTGATCTAAAGTATATAACCTTCCTAATCCTATCATCTGTCGGCAGAAGCCACGTGAGGTATCTAATAAAATTGGTTCTCCTCTCAATCTGGGCGATAAAGCATATTTATAAACCACAAATATCTTTTCGTCTGGAATCTGTATTGAACTTATGGCTTCATCCGTTGGAATGAAATCTTTTGTTAATGCTCCGACATCCTGTAAAGATTGAATCGTTTTATTAACACTTTCAACATCCATATTTAAAGCTTTACCAATTTCAGTAACCGGCATTTTAGGATCTGCTTTTAAAATTTCTAATACCTTTTTTTCAGATTCTGTTAAAACCATCCCAATAGCAAAAGAATAATTATTTAAAAATTTATTTTCCAACTCCTCCGCATCCTTCATGCAAGTAATTGGTTCATTGAAAGTCTGGATGATTTCCAACTCGCTTTCTCGATACCCAGAATCTTTTAATTTTTCAAAAATAAAATCATCCGTCTGGTCATCCATCATAACCCTCTCTCTTGCCTCTAAAGGTTTTAAACCTATTTTTTCGCGCAACTCGTCTTGAGTCATTACAGAAACAATAGTCTGTTCACTTAATGCTTTCTGTACCGGTTCAATTTTAACAATTTTTAAGACTTTCGGCAATCCATTGAAATTAATTAATTCGTTAAAAATCTCATTCAACGTATCTTGCTCCGGATCTATATATAAATTTTGATATAATTCCGCTGCCGTTCTCAATTCATCTGCGTTGTTTCCAAGTCCTGTATTATCTTTTATCCCAAATAACATTGGTGAGGTCACTCCATGAGCAGTATAAATTTCTTCTCTAATCTGTTTATTTAAACTATTGAAACGATCATCTTGCCCATTCGTTGGTATTGGAATTATCTGCGGATGGTCTGAATTTTGATCCGTAAAACTCAATAAAGGCTTACCAGCATTATCACTTCCCGTAGCGTATTCTTTGAAACGTCTTTCAATGACCTGCATTTCCTCCTCTGTTGGTTCTCCGTTGTTAAACGATATGATGTAACCAGCAGATAAATTATTTTTTATGTTTTGAAGCGTAAAATTTGCAATTTCAACATCAGCTTCAAGATACGGAACTGCCGGAATGTAATCCCCTAAAGGATAAATATGTAAGTCTGGTCTATATTCTTTGTAATAAATGATATAATTCGTTGTCGTATTAATAGATTCATCAAAAGGAAATAATCTAAGCTCTGTAAAATCCTCGTTATTTTCTGGACTCCTTGCTTTCCAATCATCTGTATAAAAGTATTTATCCTCGTCCTCTATTGCTTTCCTGACATTTCCGAAATTAATATGCTCTAAAGCAGTAATTTTTTTATTCGCATTGACCATCACTTGCATACAAAATCCTCCGTAAACCTTTTTATCTTTTACGATCTTATACAATAAATCGGTCATATTATCAATGTCATTCGTTGTCCTTAAAAAAGCATCTATCTGTGCCCTCTCCTTAAATGAAACATCTCTGCTTATTGCAAAACCCTTTCCCACAATAAAATTAGTCTTTGCATTGATTATCGTTGCGTGTTTACTCGATTCATTATAAAGCTTTGTTAAGAAATCCGGATACGTATTTTTATAAGGTCTTTCGCTTCCATATTCGTACCAATCGCCACGTCTGGATTCTTTGAAAATCGGCAATTCGTAACCTTTGAAATTTAATGTAATTAATTTAACACTCATATCATGATGGGTTATATACTATGTTTGTTGTTGGTGAAACTGAATGCTGAGTAAAATCTGGTAATTCTGTTGAATCTAATAACCTCATTTTTCCGGATTCAACTTCCGTTAATCCCGTAGGATCTAAATTCGTTGCTGATACTTGCTCAAATGCTTTGTAACTATAATATCCTCCCTTTCCTAAAATCAACTTTCCATTAATGGCATCATCCACACCCTCAATAAAAGAAAACATATTATAACGATCTATATTAGTAGATATATCTGCAATAACCGTATAATAATCGACCTTTGTCTGTGCTGATGTAAATTGAAAGAGATAATAATAAGTACCCGTAAGGGTTGTCTTTTCCCAAAGAGTAGCTACAAAAATTGTCGTTGCATTTTTATTCAGCACTATCATTTTCCTTTTTTTTCTTTTTTTTTGGTTCAAATACGTCAGCTCCTAATTTCTTTAAAATTCCTTTATTTTCGTCTTTTATAACTATTTTAAATCCTTTTCCACACCATTGTTGTCCTTTTAAGCCTTTTTTAAACATAATTTTACGTTTTATGGTTTGTTTAATATATGTGAAATTTTTGAATTATTAAAAAAAAAAGGGACACTATTTAAAGCATCCCTCAATAAAAGAAAATATAAAGTAGAAATTAAGTGCTAATTGTTAATCCAGCTACGACAGTTGCATCAATTTGGTAAGGAGTTTCAGACTCTTTTGCCATCAGTTCTATGTCATATCCGTTACGATCTCCAAACGCAGTACCGGTATTAGCTACTAAAGATTGACCTTCAGCAAATGATTGAAAACCTAAGCCCCAATACACACCGTTGTTGTCCTTAACAATAACTGCCAAACGACCTAAAACCATAAGTCTAAGTTCGTTGCTTTTAGCATTACTAAACTTATTCAATGAAAAGGCAATTACACCCTCACTAAATCTTGTACCGTTTGCCGGATCAATCGTAGTAGTTGCTACAACGCTTCCAACTTCTTTTTTTAGTTCATATTTGTACCATGTTGCACCGCCATCTGTAATAGCAGTTACCTCATGATTTACTATTGAATAAGCGGTCATTGTGTCCCGCGACAATAGGTATAATTCTTCGATCCCACCGACACTGTCTGAGCAGTCCCTTGCAAAACCCGTAGCTAATTCACATGCCATGCTTTTATAGTTTTAAAAAGAGGACTATTATACCCTCTAAAGTTATTATTTACGATATTTTTAATTTACACGCTTCCGCTGGAAAAGCCCAATTAATCCCACGTCTAAATGCAAAAGTTGTTTTAAAAATTCTATCATTTGGATCGTACCATGCTCTGTAATCATTTGCTTCCTCGTCTGGTAAATCAACACCAATAACAATGTTTGAAGCTCTTGTTAAATAAGCAACAGGATCACCAACAACCGCACTGTTTAATCCTGAAAGACCTACAGTTCCAACAACTGTAACTTGCGGAAAACCTACTAATGGTAGTTCATTTCCGGGTGCGCCATCAACAACATAATGAAAATAATTTCCATCAGCAATAGCTCTTTGATACATTAAAAATAAATCCATTCCTAAGAAGATTTTAATATCATCTGCATCTGCAATATCCTCATCCATTGATTCAGCTAAAAACGATAACGATTCAATAATGATCGAAGCAGTTTGAATACCAGCCGTTGGTGAAGTAACATCTACTACAGCAGTATGTTGTGCCATTAAACCAGCATAAGAACCAGCACCAGCAGTACCCGTCCAATCTAATATTTCAATTTGTTTCTGAATTTTAGCAATCTTTAAACCAAAATATAACTCAGCAAAAGGAATCTCTTCTTTTTCGTTTGTTACTCCTTGTTTAAGCATTGTTTGTGTGTACTTTGCAGCAAGGTCGCTCATGCATAAATCTTCGTGAACTGCCAAAGCATTTGGAGTTATAGTTCTTTGAGATAAAGTAGTAGTGCCATCTGCAGATCTCGAGCATCCATCGTCTTGCAATACCACATCGGTATCTAAAATGTTAATGGTTGTCGGTCCCTTTACATCGGGTTGTATTTGTGCGTATTTTGATAATTGCCCACCAGCAACACTTTCAACGATAAGCTTCATTGCTTGTTCGTCTACGTAATTTGTTAATCCTGTTACATCAAAACTCATAAGTTCAATTTTTATTTAGTTAATAATATTTTTTGCTTTTAATCTTTCTATAATATCTGCTTTTTTATCTTTCTTTAAATTCTGGAAACCACTTTTTTGTTTTTTAACAGAATTTGTTGTTGGTTGATTGACTAATTTTTCGGTCAATTCCAATAAGCTTGTAAATGCAGTTTTTAATTGAATAATTTCTTTTTTCAATCCATCTATGTCCTCTGCTTTGCCAAAATGCTTTTCAGTAACAATAGATTCAATAATTTTCTTTGCTTCCTTTTTTTGATCCTCTGTTAAAGGTTCATTTTTCAATTCCTCGTCTTCAGATGGCACCGCCTCATCCTCCTCTAATTCAGGCTCAGTAATCGCCACAATAACACCGCCCTCAGTCGTAACAACCCTTCCGTCTGCTAAAGTCCAATCTCCGTCTGGAGCTGGTACAAGTTCATCTTCAATCATTACTACCATTGCAGCACCAAGAGTAACGTCCGGCTCAATTTGAGCAACCGTACCATCTTCAAGCACAACGTCTTCAAATTTTTCTGTTTTTGGGGTTTCTGTAACTTCTGTTTCCTTTTCCTCAGTTACTACTGTTTCCGGATTTTCTGTTACTTCTTTATTTTCTACTGTTGGGACTTCAACGTCCACACCTTCAGTTTTAAAAATATTTCTAATATCTTGAAATAATTGTCTTGCTTCATTCATAACTTTAAAGTCTTTACTATATATATGTGAAAAAAATAACTTTTTAAAAAAAATATTTATTTATTCTTATAATTTTTAATTACATCCCTGATTCTTGTAATAATTTTTTCTTTTAATTCCCTTCCGTTATCTTGACCAAAAAGTCCCTCTACACTAAAACCGTTAAAAACTCCGGCTTTAATTTGTTTCCACAATTCGTCATTTTCAACTCTCATAGATCCCCACCATGAGCCATCCGGAACTTCGTCAAATCCCTGTGGAGTATTAATACCTCTTTCCTTGTCAATAATCAAACTTTCAATAACGTAAACCCCTTCCGCTTCATCATTTTTATTATGCATGATATTTATATTATTTGAATAACCATGCTTAAAAAATTTATTTACAATTTTATTAATAGTATCTTTTTTAAAGACAACATAAAATTTTTCGCCCTGATCGTTAGATCTTACAATAGGTAAGTCAGCAATCATGAAAAAACCGGAAACAATTCTCTTGTCCGCATCCTGAATTTTAAATTGTAAATCCACTTCTTTTTGTTTATTGAAAGCCATCCAAAGCTTCTCAACTGCCGGAGCATCTACTAAAGCGATAAAATCAACGCCAGATTCGTCCTCCTCATTTATTACTAATTCTAATAGTTCCATAATTTTTATTTTATTGTAGCCTGTGTTTCAATCACAGCCACTTTGTTTTGTGTATTACTTATATCGGTTTCCGTTACATATACTTGTTGTGGTTCTTGTGGAACTAAAGTAGATGTATTTGTTACGGGTGCTATTTTAGGTGCTCCCGTTCCTCCACCTCCTGAAATATTAGGTGCTGAGGCTGATCCACCTCCAGAAAATTGTTGTTGACTTATTTTCGCTATCTGAGCCGTTGTTACTGCCGCTAAAATTCCTAATTGACCTACCTTGTAAACCGTTCCAAATGGATCAGGTATAGTAGATGCATTCGCTAATATATTAACAACCCCCTGACTTGCTGAAATCAAAGCTTGTGCAATCTGTAACTTTTTATTCCTTTCAAATGCTTTCTTTTGTTGTGCTTCTGTCTGACCTTGAAAAGCATCATTTAATTGCATTAAAGCATCTATTCCACCCAGAGCTAAATTAAAAGATTCATCTTGTACTTGTTTTTCAAACTCAAGCTTTTTCTCTGCTGCTTCTTTATCTGCTTCTAATTTTTTCTCTCTCGCTTCTTTCTCATTCTCGATTTTTTCATCTTGTAACTCTGCCAATCTCTCTGCTTCTGCCTGTTCCCTTTCAAACTCTGCATCTATAAACTCCTGAGAAATATCTGCAATCCTTTGTTGATACTCAAATTCTAATAATTCCTTTTCAGCATCCGTTAATTTTTTATTCTCTAATTCCTTTTCATGCTTGAATCTTTCAATATTAATTAATGCTTCTGCTTTCTTTTTTTCATCAAGTATATCTTCTGCATCTGCTTCCTTTCTTGCAACCTCCAGATCAAACAATGCCTGTTTATCTCTTTCTAATTTTTCCTCTCTCTCTTGCTTTTTTTTCTCGCTTCTTTTATTGCTTTTTTCTCCTCTTTCCTTTTCAATTTTATTTTCAAATACTAATAAATTAGTTTGTGCATCTTTAATATTTTGTGTTGATTTTTTAAGCTCTAAATCTAATTTATTAAATGTATCTTCTTGTGATTTTAAAAGCGCATCCATCCTTTCTTTAGACAAGCCCATTAGTCTGAAATTAGCGTTTATTTCATCATAAAGAATACTTAATTCTAATTGTTTTAATCTTATGCGTTCCCTTGTAAGTTCATCTTGTTCTTTTGCACTTTCGACTAATACTTTTAATTTTTGCCGTTCAAGTTCAATAGTTTCTTTTCCTAATGATTTTTGTATTTTAATTTCATTGTCTAAACCTTTAATTTTTAAATCAGATATTTCCTTTTCACGCTTTGCAAGTTTTTCAAGTTCTTTAATTTGGTTTGCTATTGATTCTAATTTTGCTTTAGTTCTTTTTGCTTCTGCTTCGGCACGTTCACGCTTCGCTTTTTCCTCCTCACTTTCTAAAATTCCTAATTCTTGAAGTCCCCATTTTATCGCATCAATAACCCACATTAAAGGTGCTAAAGCAAAGTCAATAACCTTTTTAACACCCTTACCAAAAGCACCCATTCCACTTGTGATGTTTTTAACCCATGTAACAAGTTTTCCGAAGTTCATCACTAAAGCCACAACGCCAATAATAATAGCTCCGATTCCTGTTGCCATTAAAGCAATCCTAAACAATTTCAATGCTCCAGAAGTAGCCCCAACAGCAGTAGTCCATAACCATTGACCAGCCGTAACGATCTTTTGACCAATAGCAGTTTCTTTTAAATTTTGATTCCAGATTTTCATTGCTCCGGAAACGCTTTTAGCAACACCCTCAAATGTTAATGCCACTCCAATCGCTTTTTCTAATTGTTCTGTGTCTTCCTCAGATGCTCCTGTTAATAACATAAAACCGGCAGCTGCTTCCCCTAATGATGCACCAAATCCGAGTACGGTTTCAGTAGATTCAACAAACTCATTGCTCATTGCCTTCATGTCACGCTTCATGTTGCTGAGTTGTTTTTTCTTTAATCTGAAATTCTCTAAAGCATGATTGTTATCCTTAATTGATGCTTTCAGGTGATCCATTTGATCGCCAATTTGTTTTCTTGCCTGTAAAGCAGTTTTTGGGATTTTCTTAAATCTTCTTTCAAGTTCAATTAATTCTAATTTAAACTCTTGGTTGATTTCTGTCAAATCGGTCATTTCTTTATTAATACCGGAAATGTCTTTCTCTATTTTTCCAAGGGTTTGACCGCTTCTGCCGGCATCAACATCTATTTGTAACGCAACTCTTTCTGCCATGATCTACTTTTTTTAATCTCTTATATTTTTGCACCTACTATGTTTATAATCTTTACAAACTTTAGGTCTATTATTATATATACTGCATTCCATTTTACTATCCAATAATATACAATTACCATTATCATCTTTTATAACTTTTGCAAATATATCTTTGTGCATTTCATCTAATTCTTTACGCTTATTTTTATACTTTACATTTTGCTTTAAAAATATATCCGTATAAGTTATCATTTTATCTTTAATACCTACTTCAATTAATCTATTGTATTCCTTAATATCTACTTCTATTTTTAATCTGCAACAAGCTGAACTAATACACTTTAAGCAATCTACCATTAATCCCATTTTTGTATTAACATTCTACCATGATGTATCGTAGTAATATCTTCATTATCATTATTAACATAGATAGCTATAACATCATTAGTTACAAGACTATCCATAGCATAAGTTAATTGAATACTTTGATTTTCATTTTTCTTTGCAAAATCCATAGTTTCAGAATAATCTTCTTTTACTCCGTTTTTAAATATCATTAATCCCATAGGCTTCATATCTGAATTGTCTATGTCTACTGAAATCATAGCATATATAACATAATCACCATTTGCTGGTATAGTGTATGTTAAGCTTGGTACTGCTACATCTGAATTACTGCCATTAATAGAACCGCTTGTTATTAATACTTCTGCCTTTGTGTATGTTAACCCACCCGTATAAGTTATATCCGTTCCTGAGCTGTCGCGAGTTGTTAAAGCATTTGAGTTATTGCTATCCAAAAAGATATAAAACTCATTACTTGCTGGATTGCCTAACGTACTGCCATTCTCTGTTGTTATTATTAATTTTCCCATTATTTTAATATTAAAGTTCCTTTTATTATTATATCTCCTTTTATATTTAGACCACCGTAATTAGTCATTTGTTTATTATCAATTATCATTAAAATAGTATTTACTGATATACTTTCAACACCACTATATATGTCTGGAAAATAAGTCATATTATTATATAATTTGTACCGTCATACTGTACGGTGTATGAATGATTCAGTCCTGTAATATTTAAAGTTGCAGCACCGTCTATTGTTTCACTACCAGCAGTTCTTAATTGTAAAGTATTAGCTGCTACAGTCTTTTTAAAATTCCATATTTTGCCAATGGTTGGCGAGGATGGTAGTGTTACTAATATCGAACCACCTGAAGTATCTGCTTCATAAGTAACTATACTTTCATCCGCTGCCGTTGATGATGTTATTATAACAATACTACCAGCACCCCGTATCTCACCATTAATATAAGTAACTCCAGAATTTACAACTTGAATATCATTTGTGTTAATTAATGATACATCACTTGCACCTTCTATTGAGTTTCCATTACCTTGAATTAATACGTTATCTGAGTTAGCAAATACAAAATTATTATCACCGTTAATATCAACATTTCTGCATGATGGATCAATATAATTGTTTTGTCCTTTAACTTCTATATTCCTATCACTTACAAAATTGCTATCAATTAAACGCTGTTCACCTCTTTTTAATAATGGTACAAATTCACTTCCCATTTTTTCATCGCTTCCGCCTGTTGCCGTTGTTGTGCTTGGTGTAAATGGATCAGCATCTTTAATTTTTAGAAACTCGCACTTTGTTACAGGGTTATCCGGATTATAGTTTTCTATTTTGTTTAGTCTAAAATACGCACCATCAAAAAAGTAATAATTTTTAAAAGATAAATTTCTAATATCTGAAGGTCGTAAATAAAACCAACCTTTAACAATCTTTGAATTTACGTCTGTAATTTCTTCTATAAATGTTTTATAATAAGTATTATATAAATTATTATCACTCCAGATAATATCATAGAAAGTATCATCGTAATAAATTTCTTTTGTCAATCCAAAATTAATATCTACTGTAGGTGTAAAAGGATCAGAGTAATGACCAGCATAAGGATATTGACTTTCTATAGTATTGGCAACTAAGCTGCTTCTATGTTCCCAATTATACAAACAGTTTTTTAAACCAGCATAATACAAGATTCTAATATTACTTTCAGTTCTTATATTACCATTATTTGTATCATATTTTTTAATCGCTGGTATAACCCTATCATGATAATTTTGACCAACTGAAGGTGTAGGTGAAAAGATAATTTCTGTTTTATATTCTTTATTTAAAAAGTCATTATCTATTTCATGTTTTCTTTGCCCGTAAATTTCACCCCAAGTATCATTATATAATTCGTTATAATAGTCTTTATCTTGCTTGTAGGTAAATAAATATTCTTTACTATCTAAAGCACCCATCGGCAAAAACTCAAGCTGTTTACTTACATCTAATTTCTGTGACCAATCTTTAATAGTATTGTTATAAAAGTCATCTCTTGGCTCTATAAATAAATGCTTTTCGTTTGACTTATCAGGCTCTATATATAAATTAAACATCTTTACAAGTGACATAAAAAAGTCTTTTTGCTTAACCTTTTTAGGAATAGCACCAAACATATCTATTGTATTTCCTTCAGCATAAGATTTATTTACAACTCTATTTCTAAAAACACCGCCTGAAATATTCAAACTTATATTTCCTTCAAAGCCTTCATTTGCATTTGAATAAACTGCTAAATCCCATTTAAACTTTAATTGTGTTGCAAATGATATAAAAGAACCATTATAATAAAAAGCATTTAATTCATTTTGAATAGTATATGTATTAGCAACAAGTTCAATTTTTATTTTGTCCGTATCTTCAACATATAAATTTGATACTTGAACAATGTATCTATTTGGCTGCGATGATGTTGTTCGTGGATCTGTTGTTGAATAATCACATCTACCATAAGGTGTTGTTGCTCCTGTAGTCCATAAACCAAAATTATCAGTAGTTTCTATATAATCATTATCTGAATACGAAGCCCCTGAAGTAGTTACAGATGGCGTTCCATTTGGAATTGTATCTGTATAAGTTATGTTAAATTTTTCTACTCCTACTACTCCAGAATTAAGAATGCCACCAATCGCTGTACCTCCAGAATCTGTATGTCTAATAAGTATATTACCTATAATAGCACAAACACAATCAACATCAACAGAAGGTGGTAATCCTGTGCCATATTCTAACGGTTCGAAAGTTCCCGTAAGATCAACTTCAAAATAAAAATCATACGTTCCTGTTTCATTACAAGTATATATACCTGTTGCTGGATCAAATACTAAATTAGGATCAGTTTCAACTGACATCGTTACGTCTGAAAAATCTGAAGATTGTAAAACATTACTTGTTGATGCAGGGTTAATTACTTTAGTTGTAGAACTTGCAGGTGAAACATATTCAATCGTATTAGATGTAAATAACCTTTGCTCGATTGCAGTTTTAGATAAATTAAACTCTTTTGAATTAAAAGGTATTATAAGCTTTTCGAATGGATCATCATCAAAGAAATTAGAAGTATATGTAAAACCAGCAGCGGCAAACATTCTATCAATATATTCTTTTGTATATACTGCTGGAAATAATTGATTAACATGAAATTGAATGCCAGAAAAATTACTGCTAAAACCGTAATCAATCATCGGATATACATAACCCGTAGTTGCTGACCATGAAGCTTGTTGTATTGCTAAAGTATAATCATGATCTAAATTACCCCACAACATTGTAGTATCATCAATTTCTTTATCATCTAAAGCTTTAATAAAATTAGCAGTACTCCCTATTATAGTACATTTATATATTACATCGTCATTATCTAAAATATCAACTTGCTTTAATTGTAGATAGCCATCCAGGTTAATTTCACCATCAACTAAATAAAGTACATCAGTTTTTAAATTAGGATTGAAAGTTTGTAGGTCAATATTGACTTCAAAGATGTTTTCGAATACTTGATTCAATTTCTTTGATCCGGGTAGGGTTATCGTTTTAGAATAATCGCTTTTACGTTGATCTGGCTTCGCTATGTCGGCAATATTAAAAGTTATATTAGGTCTTAAACTTTTAAGTAATTCAACTCGTTCTGTAATCTTTTTATATATCTTATATCCAATCGGTGAGCTACCCGTTGGAAATATATCCACACTTAGTGTTAATTGTGTATCACTATCAACGCTAACAACTTTAGCAGATAGATTAGTATTAGTATTAAATACAAGATCATTCTCACTTATTGGTGTTGTTCCTGTAATAAATAAAGCACCACTATCTATAAGCTTATCCGTTGTATCGCTTGTAGTAGTTCCTGTTATATATATCTGTTTTGATATATAGCTAATATATAGTTCCTCTTTAATCAAAATCTTTGTCTATAATTATCAACACTAAACTCTAAGTTAATCTCTAAATTAAATACTGTATCGACAACCGTAACTTTCTGTTCCCAATCACCTTTAATATTCTGTACTGCTATTCTCTGCCCATTTTCGTATAAATAAATCTCCGGACTTTCTATTAATTCTACTAACCAATTAAAAGTGTCAGCATCTACCCAATCACTTGTTAATTTCATTTTTGGTGTTCCCTTAGTATAATATTGAGTTTTTTCTTTATCACTTTGAGCATAAGTAATAACTCCGCTTGTCATATTATCTGGGTTCTGCTTATAAAATTTCCTTTCAACCTTTTCACTAATTCTGCTAACCTTCGTAAAATTGAAACAATCGAAGCCACCCAATGCATTTAAAAATTCTAATCTTCTAACTTCGTACCTACATTCTGAATCTACGTTAAAGTAAATTTCCTCACTTACTACGCTTGGGGGATCTAATAAAAATATTTTATATGACGTTACGCTATTTGTAATTACTGGCTGAGTACCAACTGAAAATTCTGAATTATCAATATTATTTATTGAGTTAGGAGCTGAAGGAATTTTAAGCATCTTTACATCCGTTAATGGAGTTACTTTATTATCAATATCAAAAGTAGCAATAACACTTCCCGAGCTATCGTATGTAATACATTGAAATTTATCAACAGGATTAGAGCCATGATCGTATAAAAAGTATATCCAGCCTTCATCAGTTAATTCTACACTTTGATTGTCTGACTTATTTGCTCCTGAACCTTTAGGTGCATTTGTTAGCCATTTCCTGTCTGTCGTATTTACTGTAAAGTTTTCAAAATAATCCGTTGCCTGATAATCTACAAAGTTTAAATCACCACCTCTATAATTAGGTAAACATCCATTATATGTAATTACTGTTTTTGTTTGTTGATCTGCATATTGTGTTAATACCCCAGCAACATCGTATTCCTCTCCTATTTTAACTGTAAATTCTTTATAGCTATTAGGATTATCTGTAAAAGCATCAGCAGTAGTAGTAGTGTTAATAGTACCCAAATCTTTAGTAAGATAACTTTCACATATTCCATGTATATCGCTTCTGCCATATCCATCAGGATCGGCTGGTACTTTTAAACGTGCTATTTGTGAAACACCATCATAAATATCAAATAAGTATTTAAACCTATTGTTTGCTGTTGCATTACTTGTTGCAACGTATTCAATAGGATTGTAAACCGTTCTATAATCTTGAGGTTCGTATGTTACTCCTGTAATTGCCATTTTATCTTTTTTTAAATAAGTCTTTCATTCCTTTTACTATCGCCTGTCCTCCGGCTTTGTTCAGCTCCATTACAAACCTCCTTTTAATCTCTCCATTATTAACAGACTCCAGAACCCTGTCAAAATAATATTTAGGTGTTATTCCTGAATGATAAATAATTTCCCTTAATACAAAAGGGTTAAATCTTTTTAAATAAGCCCACTCAAATAATAAAGGTGGTTTTTTATCCTTGTAAAAATATTTAGATCCTGTTGCTTTTACTACCCATGCTATTTGTTCCGGATTTCCTTGAGAATCTCTTTTTATTCTTTTATACTTATTCCCATTTTTACTTGTAACTGTTTCATATACATTTTTGAATCCACCAACTCCCTTTACCCCTTGGTTGATAAAATCATAATAATCAGCCATATAAAGAGTAGCAGTAAACGTATCTCCAAACAACTCAACCGGCATACTTACTTTATGTCTCAAAGTGCTTTCCTGTAATCCTTCGGCATCAATTTCCTGTAATGTTTTGTCAATAATTCTAATAGCAAGGTTATTCATTACATCCCCTAAAGACTTAGGATCTGCAACAATTTCATTAACATTAACAAAATTATTATCTGCTCCTATATTTAAATTCTGTGCTAAATTATTACCTGCCATGTTTTGCCTTTTGCATCATATCTCTATGTTGTTGATCCTCCATTCTTTGTTTATCCTTATAATAACAACAAACATTTAAAGCCTTTATGACTTCCCATTCTAAAATTTGATCCCACTTGTCAACCCTTGAATTTGTCAAAGCATCTACAAGCGACCACCATCCCCAACTGTCTGCAAATCCGTCTCCGTTTTCAACTCCTTTTTTACTTCCGTCACTATCTTCTCTGCTTCCTCCGTCAAAGAAGTTTTTATAGTTTGCATTAAGTCTGGATAACGATTGCAAAAAAAAACAGCAATAGGATAAGCATCTGCAATACTCATATTTTTGAGAATATTATCTGCAGTTTCTCTTATTACTTTGCCATTCATTTTTTTTGATTTCCATAATAAACCATATTTTTTGTCTATCGGTCTAAATATTACAGTCAGTATCTTGTGAAGATTATCAAATAATATAGCATCATTTTCACTTGCTTTCTGCATGATTTCCATAATAGAAATATATTCACCAAATAACATGTTCTTAGCATCCCACTTCCACTCGTACCATTGATTGTTAAGCTTAATTCTTTTTTTCTTTATTTCTTTAGGTAGCTCAGTATTCAAGAAAGACATTTTTTTAAGCAATAGCTTATAATCCGGAAGTGTAATATTTTCGACATCCTCTCTTTTTTTATCCGTAAGAATACATAAAGTGTTTATGATCTTGGTAACCGGTTCTTGCTCTGTTTCCAATACAGGTTTTAATTTGATATACATTTCAATTGTAATATCATTCCATGACGTAGGTATAGTAACTTCCATATTATAGTATATGTGAAATATTTGAGAATTAACATAATGAAGGTAACTTTATTTTTTTATAGGTACAAAAAAGTTCAAAAAAGTCCAAAAAAGTTCATGACACTATTTAGGCACTTTTTTTTATTATAAACAAAAAAAATCCCCCCACGTCTGGGAGGATAAAAATTTAGTTAGGAGTTTTAAACCTCAAGGGAATTTTATACCTAATCTTTCTATCATTTTTGAAAAAGAGATTAAAATTTTGATTTCTTTAATTGCTGGTTTCTCAGTAGGTCGGATTCCTTGACTAATATTCTTTTATTAATCTCTCTATACTTATTATACGGATTTTATAGATAAAAAGTTACACTTTTATTCAATTATTTTTGAATTATTTTATTTCTATCTGATTAATAGAATTTAATCTGTATAATTTTCCTATAATTAAACTGTCTTTAGTAATTATGATCTCAATTTCTTTAGTTCTTGGGTTATGTAAATGATACATATTTACTCTTACTTCTGAAACCACTTGGTATTTAGAGCATCCAGATATTAAGACTAATATTATTAAGCTAATTATCTTCAATTAATTTTTTTTTCATTTCTTTTAATCCGGATTCTATTGATTCAACAGTTAACTCCTCTTGCTTTCTTCTTTCCTTTAAAGATAATGTCATTAAGTGAGGTATCTCATTGAAAAAATTATCTCCATTAATTACGATTAAATCATGTGTGTCTGTCTGTAAATATATCTCTCCATTTTCACTCCAGATTGTTACAATCTCATGAACATAAATTGTTTTAATTTCTTTCTTTGCCATTTTATTTGTTTTTATTGTTTACTTAAAGATAAAAAAAAATCTTAAAAACTCTTTTCTTTTCTTTTCTTTTCTTTTCTCCTCTACTCTTAATAGTTGAGTATAGTTAAGTATAACTTAAGCACCCCTTCAATATAAAACTCTAACGTATTGAGTACCAGCCTCTTTTGTTCTCTTTTAAATGGATCAATGCAACGTAACGCAAAGAATCGATTAAATGATTGAATTTATCGACAGGAATATTAAGTTTTTTGCCGTTTTTATCCACTTGCCATTTATAATTTTTGAACTCTTTTATTAAATTTAATGATGAATTTTCAATGTATATTTTATGCCTTTTTAATATATCAATTCCATTCTGGATTGAATCCCGACCTTTCGTTGCCGGTTTACTATTGATTCCCATACGATAAAGCTCCTCAATGCTTTTTGGTTCAGCTGAGTCGCAAATTACTTCCGATCTTTCAATAATAGGTTTTAACTTCTCTGCTACATCTTGATTCGTTAACCCTTTCTCGTACATAATCTCTTTTAAATATAAACTATCATCATGCTTATAAACACCCACAACTGCCGTAGGGTCAATAGAATAACCAAAGTCTAAGCCAAATGATATAAGTTTAGCTTTTTCCGGAATATCGTCAATCATCTTAAAGTTATTAAACACATTATCTTCACTCGATCCCTGTAACCCTAATCCATAGACTCGCCAATAGTTTTTATCAAGTTCCTTTAATCTTAATATTTCATCTTTAATGCTCTGCTCTAAAAATGGATTATCATAAAAAGTAGTACGATGGAACTCCGCATCTTTCCTTGGTATTACTTTCTCATATATCCAATGATATTCGTCTGCCGGATTATAGTCAATTATTATTCTGCCTGTTGTTCTGAATATTAACTGTTGCCAATCTTCATAAGATAATTCGTTAGCTTCGTTAATGAATAGTAAGTCCCTCTTTCGACCTCTGACCTTCTGTGCTTGATCCAAGCTGATGAACTCGACTAAATTATCATAAAGCCAATACTCACTGCTCGATTTATTATGGTATTCCGGATCATATATATTATTGGTTCTCAGGATGTCGATAAAATCCCGCATTACCGTTGCCCTAATAGCTGGGAAAGTTTTCCGACATATCGTTATGACCTTTCCAGAATTTTGACTGCAATAAACACAAATGATCCATAAAAGAATGTTATAAGTCTTTCCGGATCTCGCACCCCCCTGTTCAATGATTATCTTTTTATCAGAATTAAGAAGATGTTTAAAAACCTTATTCGTTTGGAGTTTCGTTTGTGTCAATGATCTCAATTTTAAATGAAGTAGGACTCCCATCAGCTCCCGTTATCTCTTGTCTTTCTACGTAACCTCTCCTCTTTCCTTTGGTCTTTAAATAGAATATTGTAGCAGTAGAATTACCATCTTTAATCTGCTTATGTAACTGACTTTCAGCAAAGTCTAAAGCTATATCTCCAATACTATCAACTTCTTTTTTAAACTCCTCATCCTTATTATACCAATCATAAAATGTTGATCTATTAACTCCCGTTTGTTTACAAGCAGTAGTTACCACTCCTAAAGATTTTTCCAGAGATTCAACTAACTTCTTTTTTAATATGTCCGATTTTGTAGGTTTACTCATGATAATAATATACTTATTTTTTTTAATAAAGTTGCTTTAAATCCCCTTTATAGGTATTTTCAATATAGGGTTTATGTCAAAAGTTTTTTTCTTTTTACCTCTTTGCGTAGTATCATTTTTAACAATGCCTTTCCCCCATTTATTCTGTAATATTTGTAATTGTTCAACTTCTCTGTTCAATGTTCGATAGTCTGCACATCCTCCTTTATTGCCATGATCTCTTTTAACCATGAATGTATGGTTGAATCTTAATAGTTTTCTGTATGTATTTAAGTTCTGAATTGAGTAATCGTAATCCTCTTTTAATGGTATTCTTTCATCAAATCTAAGCTCATTGTCTATAAATCCCATAAATGCGCCACTAATCGGATTTGTTAAACTAAATGGACTGTATTCTCTGTATGATCCTTTGTCGCCAATTATATTCAAACCCCATAATCTCGCACCAAATTCTTTACAATGATTAAAGCCAAATTCTATAAACTCCTCTATGTTATCTAAATTAACTGCTTTAGGTTTATCATTTACTATCGTCCATCTTTTAAATGCCTCAATATCATCGTCTATTATAACACCTTTATCTTTAATAAAATTTTTTAATATGTAATTCCTTACTCTCGAAATATTTCCTTGTACTTCATTTGGAATAATTTCAACGTTAACTCCTTTTTGTTTGTATTTGTCTGCTTCAAATTCAGCAACGCAATAAATTATGTCTGGTATTAATTTATGAGTTTTAAGTCCGTCACTTCTTTTGTAGCTTGGTGCAAATATTTTCATGCTCCCTTTATTGGTATTTTAAATTCAAATCTTGTTCTGTTCCAGATCATTGCTTTATATCCCCATTTATTATTTATCATGGTAGCATAATGTCTTTGTTCTTTTTTATCATAACCTATTGTACTATTATTTCCCCCGTCCTCTCCAAAGCACCTAATGCAGTATTGGTTATCCCTAATCATTCGTCTGTTATTATTCATTTTCTGCACCCAAAATTCAACGTCTTCATTAATTCTTAGTCTTTCATCATATCTAATATTATCGTTAACATTAATTAATGCTACTTGAAAAACTCCTTTTGTTAATGAAAATGGCTGAAAATCTTTTAATTTAATATTGTCCGCTGAATAATCAAAGCCACCATAGTTAGCACCCATATCTTTTGCCATGATATAGATTCGTTCAAAATGTTCTAAGCACTCCTCTCCAGACAATTTAATGTTTTCTTTTTTTCTTACTAAATGAATAAAATCATCATCACATACCCAGCCGTAGCCATCTGCTTCATTTTCTTTTATTAAATCAAGTACTGCGTTTCTTTTTTTTGCTACTGATCCATCCCTTTTGTCTGGGATACTAACAACTGCATTTCCATATCTTTTTTTGTAATCTTTCTCCTGACTTTCAGGTACTACAATATGTCCGCATCCTAAATATTCGTATGTTCTAACTTTGTCGTGTCTATTATAAGATGGTATGTAGATATTATTCATCTTTTAACTTTTTTAGATAATCAGCACCGTTAATTACTCTACCAATTCCTTTGCTCCATGGTTTGCCATTCTGTCTTTTTGAATATACGCTTTTTAATTCGAAATGAGTTTGTGCTGATAGCCAGTCTATGTCATTATCAAATAATAAAACAACATAGTTATGTGATTCATCCATGTACTCGCTAAACTCAATTTCTTGCTCCTCAATTTCTAATTTTTCATCTAAAATAGGTACATCTAATCCCCACTCTGTTAGCTTCTCTGCATCCCATTCATTTGCCAACATATCCCAATCCCACTCGCCAAATCCAACGTTGTCTTTAATAATAAATTCTTGTTGTTGTTCTGGAGTTAGATCACTTGCTTTGATTATCGGAACTTCTTTTAATCCGGCTTTCTGACAAGCTTTTAATCTCATGTTCCCACCCAAAACAACCATGTCCTCGTTTACTACAATGGGTCTGAGTTCTAACATTTCTGGAAGTTCCTTTATTGATTCAACCAATTTTTTAAACTTTTCCCCTTTTATGTTTCTCGGGTTATTAGGATTCGTTTTAATGTCTTTAATCTTCGTTTTTATCGTCTTCATCTATATAGCATAAGTAGAGTATATCAACTCCGATGCTTTCGGAAATCTCACACACTCCGTTAATATCAAATTCTTGGTACAACTCCCCAGCCATTGTACTCTTATAATATAAACCATAATCATCAATATAATAACCATAATTAATTTTTGTTTGTTTTTTTTGGGGCATTTTTAGGTTTTCTTTTTTTGGGTTTCTTTGTGTTTTCAATCTCTTGCCATCTTATAAGCATATTCATATAATTTTTCGCACACATTTGACAAGCCCAATTAATATTTAATTTAGGATCTATTGTTTTTAATATCGGATTTAAGTTCTCTTTTATCCAATTCAAATGGTATTTTCTATGAATACACTTCGTTTCGTTATAAAATTTTATACAATCTTTTACTGTCATAATAAACGTCTTTCAATGATTCTAACAAACAAAGGGGTGGCAAGAACAAACCACCACCCCTGAGCTAAACAAACAAACAAAATGCTTATCCAAAAAGATAAGCAGAAAGTACAATTAAAAGGTTTATAAAATAATTTTCCTTTTAGCATTGGTAAAATATAATCTACCCATGTACTTGTAAAGGTAATAATTAATATTATAATTTTAATGTCATTCATAAAAATCTGTTAACTCCCAATTTTTTTTTATTCTTTCTGCCAAATTATCTAACATCATATTTATTGTCGAATAACTAATATTAGCTTTTTTTGAAAATGAATATTTATTGCCTCTACATACTAATAATTGTTCAAGTAATTGTTTATCCATTCCTTTTAATGATTCAAGCAAATCACTTAATCTCTCCTCCTTAAAACTTATAATTTCTGTTTTTTCGATTCCTGTTAAATCAGATCTTATGTTTTTATGCTGAATATATTTTTTGTAATAAGCACCCTCTTTTGAATAAAGAAGCAATACGCATATTTTATAAACGTAATTTTTAAGTTTATTATCAGCATTTAGCTCTAAAATAAAATCTTTTCCTTTCTCGAATAATATTAAAAGAACTTCTTGCCTATAATCCTCTAATGCCGGAACTCTATAATGTTTGCCTATATTTTCAATATACACTTCTAATTCCTTGACAATCATTGTAAAGTCCATTCATGGTAAATGGTAAAGTTAAAGAAATTTTTTTATATACTTTTTTTCCTCAAATCCTCCAATTCTTTAATGATGTTTAAAAAATCTTCAAACTCAAGTGTTATGTAATCCCTTTCATGATTCTTTGTGAATACTACAACGGGCATTTTTCTTTGAGGAGCATCGTTTCTGGACTG
>Ga0208299_1001039_pt1 | contig 22046 bp, 15 predicted proteins | sample 15_taG_FD_184089 | JGI IMG/M metagenome (GOLD analysis project Ga0208299, IMG submission 184089) | Marine viral communities from the Subarctic Pacific Ocean - 15_ETSP_OMZ_AT15312 metaG (SPAdes) (version 2) | ecosystem: Environmental > Aquatic > Marine > Oceanic | place: Pacific Ocean | collected...
GACTTGTCTATATTTACGCTAAGGCTTACATTATTAGTAGTAATGCCAGCTGCCATTGCAGCGCCGCCACCAACAAGCCCGCCGCTTTGAAAACTAGGAAGTCTTCCTTGATTTAATTGAGACATGAAACCTGTTCCGTATTTAGATACAGTTCTTGGACTCATTATATATTCGCCGCCCATTACCATCGCAGGAGAACCGCCTCTTGCATTTCCCCAAGTTGGAGACTGATCTTCTCCTCCTCCCGGCAAAGGTGGTTTTCCACCAATTTCTGCATTTTTTGCTTCCAAATGCTCTCCAAATTTTGCGACGCCGATCCTCATCGCAGCACTCATATAGGCGTTTGTCAACCTTTGTCTTTTTTGTTGTTTTATACCGTCAAGAATCTTATCCCTTCTCTCCTGTTCTTTTCTTCTATATTCGAGATAATTAGTGAGAGTTTCTTGCCTGCCGAACATCCTGTCGGTTTGCGGATCATCTTCCCTGAACAAAGCTGCGGTAGAAAGGTTTCTGCTAACGTTATAATTTCCTCCAGTCGGCCTTCTGGGATCATCGCCAGTATATAAAAACTCCTTAGCAAGAGAAACTCTAGCCTTCCCACCTCCTCCGTAACTATTTATCGCGCCAAGCGTTCCGTAACCGATCTTTTGAGCAGCGCTTTTCTTGATCACATATTCGCCGCCTTGCATACGGGTCATTACGTCATCCCTAACCCCCGAACCACCAGTCACAACCCCGCCCTTGTTGTATCCGCGGGGAATAGATCCGCCGTGCTTGCTTCCCCCAAGGTTACCCAACCAATTAAACATTGAATCAACGCCCATGCTGATTCCCTGATCGGCAAGCTTGTCGGCCACCGCCGCGAAAACGTTAAACATGGCGTCTTTAAAACTGTCGGCTCCAGAAGCTATATTTTTAATAGCGTCCTTCATTGAGTCCTTGATAGTATAACCAAGGTCAACCATAGCTGCATCAAATTCAAGAGCGGCATCATTTGTATTATATCTAAACGAATCCCTCAACCCTCCAAAGCCTTGAAAACCTTCTCCGGCGGCAATCTTCGCACGTCTTAATTCCGTTGCGGCGGCCGCTTTCTCAGCTCCCGTAGCTCCTTTTACGTTTTCCAGAGCTTCAACCTTGCTTTTGGCAACACGCACATTTTCGGCTCTAGCCACGTTCATTGCCTCAGCGGAAAATAGCTTGAGCGCTTTAGTCACTCTTACAACCTCGCCTGATAACTCGTTTATCTCAGGTTTTAGTGCATCAAAAACTTTTGTAGCGGAGGTCGTGGTGTGATCGAGGTCTAACATTCCCTCTTCGGCCTTTTTTGCCGCTTGCTTTAAATCCTTTAATCTTGATACTACTGCTAGATCGCCAGCTCCCCCGCCTACTCTGAGCTGTTCTGACATACCTACTATTACTTTATCTATACTTTTTAAGGATTCAGGGGTTATTTCCTTATCGAACAATTTTTTAAGTTCATCATATTGTTGTGTTAGAGTGTCTTTAAGTTGCCCCCCATCTACATCATAAGGTATGTTTGATAGAAATTCTTTTGATGCTCCCGCTTTACCCAAACCCTCTGTAAATAAATCCTGAAGAGATTCTTTCCTTAATCTCGCTCTTTCTTTAGCGGCCGCAATAGCATCGTCTCTCTCCGCTCTTGCTCTTGCAATGTCAGCTTTACGTTGAGCTTCTAGACCAGCGTATTCTCCGCCTTGAGCTTCGGCTAATTTAACAGAGAAAGACGCTTTTCCTGCCCTAGTTGTTTCTTCCATTGCCTGCTTCTTCGTGAACAAACCCATAGACTCCTTGCGACCAGCTTCCCTCATTCTGGCGTTCCTTTGTAACCCTAGAAACTCTTGAATCATAGCTGTCCTATCTGGAAGTGGAGGGCGGGGAGCCTGTGGCGTGTTAAGAAGGCCAACCTCGGTAGCGTGAACATCTCCCATGAACTGCTCCCATGACCTTTTCTGAATAACAGGATCATATCCCTTCCCATCTTTCCCACTAATCGTTAGCGCATCCAAAGTTCCCCCCTCAGGAAAGACCTTACGCGTCTTTCCGTCCTTCTTATAAGTCATATCCCTCGCCGCTTTTGGACCCGCCTTTGTCACAGCATCTATCTTTTGCTGAATATAGAATGCCTCTTGCGCATCTTTGTACTTCTGGCTGTGGACGAGCGATGCGTTTTCCTTCTTAAACTCGGCCTCGGAATAGACAAGGGGGGGACCAAGTGGTAGGGGAGCATTCAAAGGTTCAGGTCGCCTTCCTCCAGTTGGCACCCCGGGCAAACCCAGAAACTCATACCGCTGAAGAGCTCGGTTTTTATCTTGTTGTGCCTTTCTCTGATTTCGTTTCGCCGATGTCTCTTTTTCCCATTTATCTTTAAAAAATTTATTTTCAAAAAGCTCATTGCTTTTTTCTCGCTCTTCAGGGTCTTCGCTCATGATTCGTTGAGCTATAGCTTCCTGCATCGCGCTGACTCGTGGTAGCAATTTCGGCATCACCGCCTCTTTAATAAATTCTTTCCCGGGATCCAGCAACCCTCTAGGCCCGGTGCCCCCCACGGAAGTTTCGATGTAATCTATAGGATTGCGCCTGTCACCCCAGATGTTGTTCTCCGCTTGGGGATAAGCAGGATTCGACCCAGCCTCAACGCGACTACCTTCTGGAATCAAACCTAATTTTCTAGCTGCCCAAGTGAGCGGTTTTGCAGTATTATCTGCCGCAAACCTCGTAAGCCCGTCTAACGTCCAAGTCGAGGGGCTTTCAAGCTCCATAGCTGGGTATACTGGCGCCCTTACTGTTTCGCCACCCGTCCTACCAACCATTCTTCCGGGTAAACGCTCGCCTATAATGGAACCTTCCAGACCTGAATATTTTATAGCTGCTTCTTCCATATCTAATGCGGCGGATGCGCCATCCGCCGCATTCTTTAAGTCATCCATTGACTTCGCTACTTTACTTAAAATTTCGCTAAGTTTCTTTTCTGCTTCTTCTATACCCTCACCTCTAAGTAAACTTCCTTTAAGCTCGACGTACGAACCCCTTATCTCTTCTTTTGTGTCTTCGGGTAACTCCGGAAGCATTTTCGAAAAAGATTCAGAAACCCCTCTGAACTGCGCAGCTCTTTGAGGCCCAGTAAGAGTTTCGTAATTCGACACCAGTCCCGTAAGCCCTGTGGAAAACGATTCTGAGGCCCCAAAATATCCCTGAGCCTTTTCCCTTTTTTCCGCTATTTTTTCTCGTCTTTTTCGTACTTGCTTGTCCCAAGGACTTTCTTCTCCCATCTCACCAAGCGCATATCCCCCAGCCACTGTACCGGCCACCATAAGTCCTGCTTTAGCTACCGGATTCGGCATAAATTTTCCCGCTGTAGCCATAGTCCTACCAGCTGCTATCCTAAATCCTCCAGCTTTTGCCGCGGCCCCCGTCGCCGCCCGACGACTCAGCCCTGAGCGCCACAGACGATGACCACCGACCCTCACATGTTGTCCCATACCGCCTACGAGACTCCCCGCCGCCCCGCCAACCATCTGCCCCATATAGCCTCCCATTATTTGATTCTGAAGCTTTTGGTCGCCTTCTTCTCGACCAAGGAATCTGTTTATAGAGGGGGCCGCCATGTAACCTACCATGGATGCCCCCATCATGAACGCTCCTACTCCAGTGTTAAATTTTTCCACAGAAGCGGCCAGTTTTTCTGAGGATATTTTCGTTCTTTTCGAAGAAGATGAGTCTCTCCTTGATCTAGATTCCGCTTCTCTTTCCGCTAACTCTTTTTTATAACCATCGAAATAACCCGCGGGTAAGGGCGAGCGAGCTCCTTCGGCAACGAACTTCTTGCCGCCAGAGCCATGATCAACTATCACAAAGTTAGGAATTAAACCTCCAGATGCGCCATGGGCTTTTGGATTTATCCCCATTCTCCTTGACCTACTAATACCCTGCCCAAGGCCCGCGGGCTCATCGATTGTATTGTGAACTCCAAGACCTCCGGGGTTTCCGGGTCCCTTTAAAGCGGGGCTTGAGCTGACCCGAATCGCAGACACAGGAACTCCCGCCGCTCTTTCTCTTGTGATGGCGTCTGTCAAAGGTGAAAAATTTGGAACTAGTCCGCCAGCAGCACCTATAGTACCTCTGAGTTTCTCAGATGCTGTTTGTATATTGCCCTTGGACATTCTATTCATATAAGGAAGAGCTCCACTTTCTCTAAATAGCGGACCCTTCGCTAAACCAGCCTCTATAAGAACGCCTTGGTTATAAGACTTTTTAATCAAAGTTCTCATAGCGTTCGCGCTTGCGGTTCTTTTTGCATCTGCTCTTTGAAGCATGCCCCCAAACCCTAAAGTGTTTTTAAATTTTTTAGTAGGGGATCCGGCTTCTTCAAAATCAAACGGCGCATTGTCTGAGCCTTTCGTGGCCCGCATAAACCTTGTTGGGCTATGAAGGGCCAGCTGTATAGCTTTTTCAAATAATTCACCTTCGGTGCCTGTGGGTAGCAATCTTTTGCCACTCATCTTCTTTTTAATCTTGTCAACGCTGTCTGCTTGATTTCCCAAAACACCCCCTACTGCTTTCGCACCTATTTTAGCCAAAGGATCAATTAGCTCGTTGTTTATCTCTCGGCTAAAGTTAAAACTATCTTGACCTTTACCTTCTGCTATTAATTTTTTCCTCAATACATCAAGCGAGGAAACCTGTATACCTCTAAAAGCTATGGTTTCAGCTTCTGCTTTTTTTCTTTTTGCTGGGGTTAAAGTGTTTAAATAAGGCTTGAAAGCTTTTATCTGTCCGATGGAAGTGCTGGTTCTTGCGCTAGGATTTGATCCTCCTGTTAGAGACACAATTCCTATCTGCCCTTTGACATCATAAGCATCTTTAAATTTATCTTCAGTTTTCCTCACAGGCTTTCCACCTGCGCTTACAGCGCCTAGCCTTGCGTCTACAGCTTTTTTGCCAAACCCGCTACTCAACTGTTGTCTTGACATCCCGTTCTCTATGGCCTGACTTAAACTTACCCCTGCGGTCGCTCTTGTTGCTCCAAGTATATTGAAGTTCGGCACAAACCCATCAGCGGCGTAAGGGTCAAAGCCGTGTGCAGCGCCGAAAGCAGACTTATAGTTGGCTCCAGCTGGACTCTTCTTCGGCGGCATAATAGCCGGTTGAGTCATTCCCGGAAAACGCTTAACGGTTTCTGCGCCGTTATACATTACGCTTCCTTCACCCGGAACGTTCATTGTCTTTATAGCGCCAGCTCTATAACCCCCTGCAGCCGCAGAAGCTCTCTCTGCACCTGCATCTGCAAAATTAGGAACAAAACCTTGAGCTCTTCCGCCTCCCTTAAAAGTCCGCGCGCCCACACCCATCATGTTTCCGGCTATAGCCCTAGAAGTAACAGCCAGCTTAGAAGCTTCCATGTTTTGAGCACGCATCGCCGCCAACATGTCCTTAGCGGCAGTTGCGGCGCTAAGCTCCCCCCTTTCGATTTGCTTGATGATACTGGGCTGTTTCATTAACGTAGCAGTAACGCTTTCCTCTATGCCCTTTCTGGCCATAACGCCCTTATTTAACTCTAAAACTCCCGCTATAGCCGTTTTAGCGAACGAGCCAAAATTTATTAACAGCTTACCTATGCCGATCGTTATAATCGCTAAGCCGGGTCCAGAGATAAAATTTCCAATTCCCGTAAGCAAATCTTTACCAATTCCCTTGCCGAACTCTTCAAACCTGCCCCCCTCGCCAAAAGCTCCTATTGCGCTATTTACCAGATTCAACACGTTTTCAATCGCTGGTTTTAAAGTGGCCCCGCCAACCTCTGCTCCAGCTTTTGTTAAATTAACTAAAGTTCTATTCGCTAGAGCATCAAGAGTTTCATTTAGTTTTTCATTCTTTTTATAAGCCTCGTCGGTAGCGGAAGCTGATATTTTTATAGCTCTAGCATTTATGCCGTATTGACTTGACAAATCTCCCAGCGCAGCGCGTAAAATATTAACTTGAAAAACGCCAGCAACACTCTCCGCTAACTGGTTTTGCTGCATTTGGCCCAGAGTCCCAAATTTATCAGCTAAATTTTGTAGTACTTTAGTTGCCCCAAGCATATGCCCCTGCATATCTCTAGTCTCCACGCCTATAGCATTCAGCTTCTTCTGAACATCCGTTCTGCCGATCCTCGTAAAGATAGTCTTGAAAGCGTTACCGATAACAGCGCCGCCACGAGCGGTTCTCTGCTGCACCGCAGTCGTTATAGCCAATAATTCATCCATGCTGACCCCAGCATCGACAGCGGATGAACCAACTCGGGAAATAGCTTTGGCGAGATCGTCCGAGCTAACAGCAAAAGCCTGATCGACCTTCGCCATTTTATTAATAACCTGAGCTGAAGTAATACCAGACTTATTAAAAGAGTTGACGGCTGCCGTTAAATTAGACACGGCCTCTTCCGCTCCCATTCCCGTCAACCTTGACAGGATCATTGCATCGTTAAGTCTTTTGAGGGTTTTCTCTGTTCCTAAACCCTGCCTTGCTAACTCAGTCGCTCCCGTAGCTATAATTTTAAAAGATTGTCCGGTTTGACCCGCTATTTTAAATAGTTGATCTCCGAATTTTTGTAACCCAGCAGCATTAGCATTTAATACTATATTAATATCAGTAAGAGCTTTCTCTACCTCTACAGTAGCTTTTACCGTTTCTTTTAAAGCTCTCTGAACCTGTATGATTAATCCCGCAGAAGCGCCAAACGCAATAACACGAGCATTGGCCGCTGCCATTGACTTCTCGAACTCGGAGGCGTTGGCTGTCGCAGCCGACAAGCCTTCTCCCAAGGGTCTCATCGACTTCCCGCCTTTTCCCCCTACAGACGCAACAGTTTTCTCGACTGATTTTAAAGATCGATGAAACCTCGCCAGATCCTTTTCAGCCGTCTTTGTAATTAATTCCAGTTCTGCCCGTAACTTTTCCGTAGCCACGTATTAAATTACACTTTTTTTACTTAACTCCGTGTAATTTCATCAGATCCTCCATAGTCAGCTTTCCTCCTTGTTCTTGAGCTTTCTTCGATAAGTCTATGACGTCCTCGTCTTGACTGATCCCGGCTTTTGCCAAGTCTTCTTTAGTAGCGCCTACTATACTCGTAGCAGCGCCGTCTTTGTCGCTTACAGAGCTTTTCTCTAATACCTCCTTAACGTTTTTACTGGACTCCGCCCATTCTATTAGCTTATCGGGGTCTTCGGCAATATGCTCGGGTATTTTGTCTTCTGAATTTTGAAGGATACTTTTAAAATACCTGCCGTAGCTATATATCTCTATTTGATGAAAAGTGAGATTTATCACAGGTTTTCCGTAGAAGTTAAAAACGTTATCATCGCACAGGTAAAAGATATTTGTAAAAAAGTCTGCTAAAGCTATTCTTTTTAAAACATTATTTTTAAACTTTTCATTATTCTTGGCGTACACGCTCATTATTTCATTAATCTGGTCCTGCTCCAGTTCATCAAACTCGTCTTCTTTGAACAAAACTTCCCCTTTATCGTTTAAAACCGAAACGTGCATATAATATTCGTTTATTCTTCTATTTGCGTACTCTTCTGCTGTAAATCCTATTATCTCTTCTTTTTCCGCAAGCAAAGAAGCTAATTTTTTTTCAGTCTCCTCTATCTCTTTTCTTATTGCGTCTATTTGAACCTGAAGAAGAAGCTTGGATTTTGTTTTATTCATTCCTCTTAGCAGGTCTTTGAGCCTATCGGCCTCCTTGTCTTTTTCCGGGTCCCAAAGTTTTTCTTTTATTAAATACTTAAGTTTCTCTTCTTTTTTAGGAAGCCCCTGCTCTACAGCTTTCTCAAAGTAATGGTGGTTTTTAATGTCAGTTTTCGCCGCATCAAAATTATTAATATGTTTTATTTTTAAATCGCCGAACAGCTTAGACGTAACCAAAGAATACCCTTCGATTATCTCAGAAAATACTAGTTTTAATTTTCCTCTTTCCATAAAGAAAAAGTCCCCCCAGAGGGGGGACTAGGGTTTTAACACAACTTTAAGAAATTATTTCTTTTTAGCTTCTTTTTTATTTTCGGGCTTTTTCTCCTTCTTTTTATCTTCGTCCTCTTCGTCCTCTTCGTCTAGTTCACTAACGTTCTTCTTAAGCTCTGCAAATTGTTCGGCGCTATTTGGCCTAGCGAAATACCACAAACTAATATTATAGGTAAGCTCCGCAACGACTGAAGTTAGAAACGAATCCTGTCCGTCATCGATTTCGTCATACTGCTCGACCCTGTCTTCAAATTCTCCCGCTTTAAAAAACGGAGTCTCGTCATCTTTATAAGACATAAAAAGAACCCACCAAAGAATTGCTTTATTTCTCGCGCGAGACTCAGCGGTATCTTCGAAGATAGATTCTTCGGCCATGTTATATCTCCTCATAGTTTCGAGATAAGGTTTGGCTTTAGCATCTAGGTCTTCATGCTTCTTTTTCTGAGCGGCCGTTCTTTTCTTTTCGTCGATTACGTTAATTTCTTCTTGTTGTTTATAAATTTCTCGAAGCTCTTTCGTGATCTCGTCGAAAGCTTTTTGTTGGAGGTCGTTCATTATACCCCCATCGTTAGTATAACGTTTGTGTAAGAGAGGGCGAGTAATCATCCCGGCGCGAATAGCCTTACCTAGCTCTACGCCGTAATATAGTTCGCCTTCGTCGAGCATTCGGCGAGTGGGTCTTCGCAGGAAGAATTTGTGCTCTACCTCTTCTTCTACTGTTTTCTTCGCGGTAATGTTTTCCCCGTCTTTGTTAACGTCAGGAACTTCCTTTTCTACCTTTTCCTTCTTTTTGAGAGTGAACTCGTATAACCTTTTCATGTTTACTTATTTTTATGGAATTCTAGATATTTGTCAAAATATTCTTCTAGTTCCCGAATGCAATCATTTCCTTGGTCAAGAATACGTTTACGTATTCTTTTATATGACTCTTCTGGGATTTTAACACCTTCTGAATTTAAATCTTCAAGAATGAAGAAGAAGGACTTATACAAACCTGTGATTTTTCTCTTTAGTTGAAACGAGAAAAAATTTTCAACGATATCCTTTTCCATAACCTTTACTATACCTTTTACCTGTAAGTAATTACACGCAAAAACAAAAAAAAGCCCCTTTTTTCAGGGGCTTTGAATTTTATTTATATTGCCTTACTCAGCGGCCGGGGCTGCCTCGGGTTCAGGAGCGGCCTCAGGAGCCTCTGTAGGCTCTTCTGGCGCCGGTTCTGGCGCTGGGGCCGGTTCCGGAGCCGGGGCGGGCTCAGGAGCCGGTTCTGGCTCGGGAGCGGGTGCTGGCTCGGGTGCTGGCTCAGGGGCCGGAGCGGGAGCTGGGTTATTTCCATATAATTTTCTTGCGTAACTCATAATGTTTTATTTTATTTATTAAAGTTTACCTAGTATTACTCGCTTATAGTGTCTAGGTAGCTAGACACACTTCCTGCGACATTTTGACCAGAAGCAGCCATCGAATTACCAAGAATGTCCTGCGGAGTTCCAACCATCATACCGGAAACAGTAATAGCGGCTTTCCCCAGCTCAGTCTTTCTCGCGACACTTGGTCTAATTAAGAACTTCGTGTCATTCACGTTATCAACAAGCGTATAGTCAGTTTCGGCAGTTAGCAAAGTGTCCGTTCCGGCGGCAGCGCCAGCTGTACCGAACCTAATAACGAAATCGTCTGATCGCAAATCTTCACCAGCAGCATCTGTAACCGCTTCAGAAAAGGCAAATATCATATCCCCAGAAACACTTCCGGCGATGCCGCCTCCTCCGGCTGACGTAACCTCGCTTAAAACAAACGTAGGTCCAGCATTATCCGTAAGGATCGTAGGCGTCACGCCTTGCATAAACAGCCCTACATCAGTCTGCCTAGGCCCACCGATTTGAGTACTGAAATCTAGCGTGACAGTCTTATTATCTCCAATGGAAGAAGTATAAGACTGGGAATCCGGCTTCATATCCTTTAAAATGTATCGGCAAATTGTAGTCTTGGCTGCGTTGCAATTACTACCAGTAATTCCCTTTAGATCAATTTGCACATTATAAGATTTTTCACAATCTATCAAGGTGTTCAGGTTACCGTCAGTGAGATCTGTCAGAATAGCGTCAAAGCTCAAGTTTACCGAAACAGGGAAATCAACTTCACGAGCAAATGCAAACCTGTTTCCAAGTCTCTGAATCGGAGATCTGCCAAGGTCGAAGCCTATGTTATAGCTTTGGATATTCGCAGAGTTAGTTGAGTTTCCAGCATTATCTGGTAACGTAGCACCCCCTAAAGAGTAATCAGTCGAAGTCCAACTAGAACTTCCGTCGTTTTCAGAAATTTTAATTGTAATATCCCCGGGACGCAAAGCGCTTACCGCGAGAACCCCTGATGAAACAGTGCTTAGCCCGGCAGCCCCACTCACTGTAGGAAGGGTTATTGTAGTCGCGGACGCTGAACCGTCTATTCTATTTATCCCCGGATTTGGAACATTTATCGTTCCAGTGCTGAAATTCATATTCATTCCCTCTGCGGCAATAGACACAGTTGGAAAACCTCCAACGGAAGCTTCTGTTGAATAAGATGTAACGAAGGCGTTCCCTACGCCTATGGTGCTAGCTCTTTGAGGGGGCACAAGGTCTCTGTCAGTATCCCCAATAGCATCTTCTCCCTCGCGAGAAGTTTGAATGAAATAGTTTCTCTCGTCTTCGGTTTTGTTTAAAACGCCGGAAAGAGCAGAGGTCAGACCAGCAAAAGCGGTCCCGAATTCATTAATCTTAAAACCCATGTTCTCCTCGTTGGCGAAATTAGCCAAAAGATAAGAAAAATCCAAAGATACAGTAGGAGTATCAAGAACCACCCTGTCTATAGCGGCAAGCTCTCCGAATTGATTTACGTCAGTCCTAGAGACGTTGAACGCATAGTTCGCCGATTGAACACGATGCAGCTGTTTGATGTCCGTTGATGCATGAACCTTAGTAACGCCGGTTAATTGACCCGCGAATAAAGCCTCACTTTGATAAATTACTCTGTTTCTAGCCATGTTAAATCCTTTTTCTTAGTTGTTAATGGAAATTACAGTTAATATCACCAAAAGAGAAATAAAAAATCTCAATTTCTGGGGAATCTGAAGTTATTAAGCTCAAAATCGATAATAGTAGTAAAAACATCCGGATTAAGCGATCTTATCTTAGAAGAAACGGCCCTGTCCATATTACTCACAAAAACCTCTTCGAGGAAGCAGGAAGCCGTGGATCCTTTTGACGCGGTAACTCCTGTAAAATTGTATTGCGTAGCGTCTTTATACCCACCAAAAGAGTTGAAAGGCATCTCGCTTTCTTCAAAAAGAGGGACTAAAGTCTTTTGAGTATCTCTAAAAATTGAACCAATTGCATCTAATTCAAACTGGCTTTGAGCTAACACTACGGCCCTTATATTAACTGTTGTTAAATCCTCTCCGCCAAAAGCTACGGGTTGGTTTGACGTACCCATATTTTTCAAATACACGACAGGGTAAGTCTTTGTATCTGCCTCAAGGCCAGTTGGGGTTAAATCTATTCTATTTCTTTCTGTATATTTCGTCTCAAAAAGAATCTTCTCTTCTGGCTGGTTTGTCAGATAAACGTTAAAATCTTTTATAGCAAAAGACCCGGTAATATCGGCGGTTTGCTCTCCGGAAAAATATACCTTTCCGTCTAAATAATTTATATCATATAACCCAGTCGACCCCCCTTGCCCAACGTTGACCAAATTGTTTTCTCCTACATATAACCCAGTTGGAATAGTTGCTCCGGTTATAGAAGCATCTGCAACTAATTGAGAATACGGACTCGAATAACTCTTGTAACCATAATAGTCTTCGGACACATTGTAAAACTTTCCAGTTACGTTTTCGAAAGCTTCTCCTTTATCTAGCAGCTTGTGATCGAACCACAAGAAAAAGCTGGACATTACTTTATTGTCAAATTGTGGTTTCATAATCCTGCGTTAACTCTAAATTTGTTTATTATAGGAGAAAGATAGGGGATAGGCTTATAATTAAAATCTCTTACTTGACGTTTGGACTGAATCGCTGTTCCTGACCTGCTTGAACTGAAATCAGAATTTGCCAAAGTATAGTTAAAATTACTTACCCCGCCTTTCTCAATAGCTTTTATCCAGCTTCGGCCGCCGCCCCAAGGCAATGGAGTCGCTGCGTACATTTCCGTTAAGCTGGGATAAGAAACCGAAAAGCGATAATCTATCTTAGTTGCGCTGATTTTTTTCTTTATAGGCGCTCTTTTTAAATGAATAAGATTACTATACGCATGCCTAAGCGTCTGCACAGGATTGTCTCCTTGGTTAAATCCTAAAAACTCAGATAGGTTAGCCTCAAAACCTAAAGCTGCACTTTTTGTGCCGTTTTCTAAACTTTGAGTTACTTCGTGTTTATCGATCTCTTGAAGCAGCATCTGTTGAGCAGTCTTGACTTTTCTGTTGGCACTAGCAAAGGCTAGGTTTTCCAAAGCTTTTGACCTGCTCGGGTCAAACTGCTTTTTTAGCATCTGCTGCAAGTTTAATCTTAATTTATTAGCCATGTTATGTCGTAGCTTCTAAATGAAAAACGTAATAGTACGCCCCAAGATACTCTCTTGTACCATCGTCTGTTATAACGTTATAGCTTTTTCCCTGAACAACTATAGATTCTGTTCTTCCGTTACCCTTAATATAGTTTTTACAAGTTTCAGCAACTTTAATCCTAACGTCACCACGAATATCCTGAACTTTTATATCAGGTAAAAACTCCATCGACTGCCTGTCCCTGAAGTTAACCAAAGCTTCAAAGGTATCACTGACAGTTTCGTATGTAATTATTTCTTTTTGAGCCCCGTACCCAGCGTATATATTTTTGGATTTATTTGTAATTACTTTTTTGGGCTCTTTGTAAACTGTAATAGTCTCCTTGAAAGTATCAAAGTGATCATTAAGGGCCGTCGTAAAATCGGTCTTGCTACCTTCTGTAATTAAAGATGCCATTTATCAAATCCTGTTAAAATGATGCGTTTTACTCGGAGTGTGAGCTCCTACAACTGTATCATCACCAGCGACTTGAACCGGAGCAGAAAGTCTGAGCTTATAAGCGTTAACCATATCCACCATTTCTCCGTATTCTTGTTTTTTGAGAGTCGTATAGGTTTTACTTAATTCGTTTTTATTAATTTTTCTTACTTTAGAGCCATCGGAAACGACTTCTACAACCGGGTCGTTAGATGCAGCGCCCAAAGTTGAACGTAGTTGCTGGTCGTAATAATGCACGTTATACATTTTTTTGAGAACAGCTTTTTCCTCGAATTGTAATTCGAGAGTAGAGTTATCTACATCACTATTAAAAGAGACTGGTTGCCTTCCGGAGTTTTCTATTTGCTCTGCTATTTCAAAAGTTTGATGACTCACCCTAAAAGAAGTATTAAGATAATTATTTAATTCGCCGACATTACTCCTCACCCAGTAAGCAATGGCCGGAACTGACAAAGTAGAAGGTTCAGAGAGTTCTCTGTATATTTCGTCAGCGATGTCTACGACTTTCATATAGTTAAATTACACTATATGAAGTTTTTTTGGAAAATTAAGTATGCTCCGCGGGCCTATCCCCGAGAACAGCCGTATCCCAAACAGCTCTCACCTCGGCTTCTGTCGAAGCGGCGTTAAGAGTTGAGTTGGCTGTAACGTCACGTAGAGCTTGCTTTTTGGCAGCAACAGCTGTTTTCTCAGACGCATCTGCAGATTCGTCCGCTTTTTGGTAATCAACGTCTAAGCCTTCAAGAAGAGGGCCGCGAACTTGGCGAAAACGCTCCTTTTGGAGCTCCTTGGCTTTTGTAATATTTACTCCGATTGGCATGACTTTACTCCGAATACTCCCAAGCGTTTCTGAAATACCGATCAGCAGGGAGATCGCCAAGCGGGATAATCTGATAAGGGACTCCAGCAGGAACGTCTTTCGCAGCGATTCTAGCCATAAAGCCTTCATGGGTTTCGCCCCTTTCTACTGCATTTGGAGCTGGTACAATGACAGCTACTCCGCTAAAAGCTTCACCTTCTGCCGGAGCCACTGGGTAAATGATTCTTCCTGTGATGTCCATTTTATTTAATTACACTTATTATAGTAGTTTTTTTCTGAAAGTAAATTATTTTATTCTTTCAGTTTCCATGAAGTAGTTGGTTCGTCCCAAATATAATCATTTTCATCTGTTGGATAAGCAACCGGAGCGTTCCAATCCAGAGTGGATTCATCGAGCGCCCACGAATCAAAAGGTTTTGGGGGGATGAAAGCATCTTTTTCTGAATCGTAGGTAAAATTCAGTCCTGCGAATCTTTTTCTGAAAGAGTTGTTATAACTCGTTTGCTTCCAAGTTCCGCCGAGTAAGTCTCGACAAAACTTTGCGCCAAACACTTCGTTTTCGTTGCCGTCCGCGTCAAGGTTGTTTTCGTTTGCAACGACAATAACTCTTAACACCCTATTATCTTCTCCTATTTCTGCAAAATGTGCCATATTTTTATTCCTTAATTTTGAAATTTATACCTAACTATTATTATGCCCGAACCACCACTTATAGACCCGCCCGTATTAGGGGTATTACTAGCCCCACCGTTTCCTTTATTAGCGGTTCCTGCTACCGCAGTGGCCACATCACCACCAGCGGCGTAAGTAACGGTACTTCCGTTAATAGTATTAACCGTACCCGCTCCTCCTCCTCCAGTTCCGGTAACGCTATCGGTACCCGCGGCGCTTGACCCACCACCACCACCACCGTAATACCCACCGGCAGCGAGACCTCCATCATAACCCTCTACTGGAGTATAACTTCCCAAGTTCCCCGTTCCTTTTCCACCACCACCACTAGCCCACATTCCACCGCCGCCAGAACCACCATTTCGCCCCGTCATCGTAGCACCACCAAACGTTTGATAAGCCCCCGCGCCACCTCCGCTAGAACTATAGCCAAATCCAGTTGAATTACTTCCATCTGAATTACTACTTGCACCCGCTCCAATAACCATTGCATAGGTAGTAGCGGATACCGTAAAAGCAGAAAAAGTCCTGTAGCCTCCAGCGCCTCCTCCTCCTCCCCTCTCAGAACTTGATTGGCTAGTCACGCTGCTGCCTCCCCCGCTCCCTCCTCCAGCAACTAACAAAATTTCTACAGTATTGCCACCCTCCGCACTTCCAGCGTCGGAGACAATAAAGTTTGCGCTAGATAAAAACGTATGCACTTTATAATCTCCATCAGTCGTTATGGTGTCTCCTCCCGTAGCAGTTACGTATGTTACGCCAGCCGCGCTGTTAGTAACCGCTCTCCAACCGGTAACAGAAGGGTTATAATACTCTAAAACGCTTTCAGTAGTATCAAATCTCATTTGTCCAGCGGCAGGATTAGATGGCCGTACCCCTGTTGGTCCCGTCGGTATCTCAAACCAACCTTCGTTATCTGTTGCTGTGTTTATAGTCTTCAATGAAAATCTCCTGTCTTTATTTACACTTTAATTTTGAAATTTATATCTAATAATTACGATGCCCGAACCACCATTTATATACCCGCTCGTATTAGGGGTATTACTAGCCCCACCGTTTCCTCTATTAGCAGTTCCTGCTGCCGCGGTAGCTACATCGCCACCAGCGGCGTAAGTAACGCTACTTCCGTTAATAGTATTAACCGTACCCGCTCCTCCTCCTCCAGTTCCGGTAACGGTATCGGTGCCCGCGGCGCTTGACCCACCACCACCACCACCGTAATGCCCACCCATAGGTCGACCTCCATCATAACCCTCTACTGGAGTATAACTTCCCAAGTTCCCCGTTCCTTTTTCGCCCTCTGCGTTAGCCCCCGCCCACATTCCACCGCCGCCAGAACCACCATTTCGACCAGCATATGTAGCAGGATAGCTCCCCAAACCGTGCCAAGCCCCCGCGCCACCTCCGGTAGAACTATAACCAAATCCAGTTGAATTACTTCCATCCGAATAACTGCTTGCACCCGCTCCAATAACCATTGCATAGGTAGTAGCGGATACCGCAAAAGCAGCAAAAGTCCTGTAGCCCCCAGCGCCTCCTCCTCCTCCCCTCTCAGTACTTGAGTTGCTGGTCACGCTGCTGTTTCCTCCACTTCCTCCTCCAGCGACTAACAAAATTTCTACAGTACTGCTACCCTCCGCACTTCCAGCGTCGGAGACAATAAAGTTTGCGCTAGATAAAAACGTATGTACTTTATAATCTCCATCAGTCGTTATGCTGTCTCCTCCCGTAGCAGTTACGTATGCTATGTCAGCCGCGCTATTAGTGACGCCTCTCCAACCCGTAACAGAAGGGTTATAATACTCTAGAACACTTTGAGTAGTGTCAAATCTCATTTGTCCAGCGACAGGGTTGGATGGTCGTACTCCCGTTGGTCCCGTTGGTATTTCGAGCCAGTCCTTATTATCTGTTGCTGAATTTATATCTTTCATTTTTTAATTCCCGAAAATTATTAAGTCACATAGAAGCGCATCCCGAGATGCGGGGGAAGAGGGGTTCCCCCCATACGACTCAAACAAAACAGAGCTAGTCGATCTAGTATTCAACCCTCCAAGATACGTATTATAAAATTGCTGAGAGCCTACGCCAGCAGTGCTTGCGTTAGTATACATAACCGCTGAATAATTAGTATCAGTCATTGCTGTTGAAAAATTAACTACATATATCCCCGTTCCGTTATCGGTTATACTCCCTACGTTATAACTATCTCTTATCGCCACCGTTCCGCTTCCATTAAAATTCACCCACGCCTTTGCAATCCGCGCTTGGTTTATTCCGCCCGTTCCGATCGCCACACCATCGGCGGTTGAGTTAACAATGATTTGCTTGTTTGTATCTCCGGCCGAAGTTAAATTAGCAGTTGTTGACGGGGTAAAAGTAGAGGTGTAACGCGCAACGCCTTTTGTTATTCGGAGACCATCCATATAACCCCCAAAGCAATTGCTTACCGCATAGGCTTCATTCCCATCCCTAACAGACCCAATATCCACGGTGCGGTTAGAGTTGTATAAAGTGCCTTGCGTAATTGTAAAACAAAGGGTTCCGTCCACATACCCCTTAACATTTGTGCCGTCACCAACCAAAGCGAGGTGATGCCAATTTCCATCGTTTAAGGCTGGCCCTGTGTCATTTGAATAGGTTGCCCAGCCTGACCCGCTGGTAGAAAGCCAAGTTGAAACTTTGTTCTCATGTAGTCCAAGCCACCAAGATGAATTTCCGGTACCCCCTCCCCTGCCCCGAACTACCAGACCCGGATACGAGCTACCAGTACTGGTCGTGAAGTTTATCCAGCATTCCACCGTGAAAGCACCAGCCCCAAAATCAAAGTCCGAGCTATCTGGAATGTTCAGATAATCACTGTCCCCATCGAACAGAATACTGCTTCCGCCGAACTTGCTCTGAGCAGTGGAAATTTGAGCGGTTCCATTGAAGGTTACTGTATGATTACTGTTGCTTGAATCAGTTGTGCTAGTCGCGCCATTTGTTCCGTCAAACGGCAAAAGAAGCTTCGTCTGCGGAAAGTAAATATCCCCCACTGTTGACCCATCTACTGAAATATTTGATAATTTAGGTAGTTTCATTAGTATATATGCCTCACCATAATTAAATCGCCGCTGGCTATATCACCAGAAGTAAAAGTTAAACCAGTTCCATTTACAAAATAGTTAACGTCGGATATTTGCGCTAACCCATTTACAAATACAGTAGTTTCCAGAATATTAGAAACTGTTCTCCCCATTGAGAACCCCGACACGACTCCGTTTCCGGTGAATATATCTTGAAAATAATTTACTCCTCCTCCGGCCCCTGACGGACCTGTCTCGCCACTTGGCCCCATGGATAAATATCTTATGCTTAATTCCTGACCGCTCGGAACACCCGTTGTAAAACTTACTCCGGTACCTCCCAGTAAAGTATAATCTATAGTTGGAGACTGTACCATACCCTCGACGACAACAAGGAGATCTCTTGCGTTAGGAGCTGAACTGGAAAGAAGATAGTTTGTGGTTGTACCGTCGCCCGTAAAAATTTGGTCGAAAGCAATGCCTACTCCTGTTCCAGCAGGGCCAGCAGCGCCAGCAGCGCCGTCCGCTCCACTTGACCCCAAAGCTAGATAGCGTAGACTAATTTCGTTTCCACTCGTAACGCCTGTTGTAAAAGAAATCCCCGTGTTCCCAGCTAAAGTGTAATCGGTATTCGGCGTTTGAATAAGGCCCTCTACAGAAACTAACAAATCCTGCGTGTTCGGCACCGAATCGGTAAGCAAGTAATTGGTAGTCGTTCCATCGCCTGTGAAAATCTGGTTGAACGCAATTCCTTGACCAACAGCACCCAACTTCTGGACGTTAACGTAAAGTCTATCGGGAACGTCGGTTGACATTTTTTTGACCGACAGCTCGGTACTGGAAAGTTTTTTTATTCCGTAATCAACGTCTGCGTCATCCCAACCGCCAACCTGACCTATATATTTGACATCTGTTTCTACGGCTTGATCAGGATGAGGTGCTGATGGGGGAGTAAAGTCGGCAGTATAACGAGCCGTACCGTTCGTAAACCTAAAGCCGTCCATATACCCATTCGATGAAGACGTGGGAGACCCTCCCGCATTAGACGATCCCAGTCGAAGGTCTTGCGAGCTATTAGATATATCTGTAGTGTTGGCTGTATTCGTGCCTATTTGCGCACCATCAACAAAAAATCTTATATTTGAACTATCACGACAAACAGCTAAATGATACCAAGTATTTATACTTGGAGCCCACGACGCGGTAGCGGACACGGTGCCATTATTAATTGAAAGACCCAACACATTAGCCCCCCCGTATGTTTTGTAACTAAAATCAAAAGAGGCATCATTATTCCACTGATATCTTTGACTGCAGAAACTATTCCAAGTATTACTGGGAAGAGCAGTATATCTCCACCAGAATTCTATAGTAAATTCGTTTGTGCTAATATGCCAATCTGAGCTATCTGGTATACTAAGGTAATCGTTACTTCCATCAAAATAAACACTTTTTCCTCCAAATTTACTCTGTGTCCCGTCAACTTTTGTATTGCCACCAAATGTTATAGAATGACTACTAGAACTGCTATCCGTAGTTGATGTTTCTGTAGACGTTGCGCTTGGGAACTCAAGAAGTAATTTAGTGTTACTCCAACTGGAGTCTCCCAAAGAATCGTATTCCTCGATAACATTAACATCCCATTTGTTATCGGCGAGATCGAGTCCCGCGACAGAACCGCTGGCGTTCTGAACGATTCCCGTTGCCGTACCAGCAAGATCAAAGCCGGTAAAGTATCCTTGATCGGTCGTGGCCCAACCAGACGCAGCTGGTCCATCTGCTCCAGACGGCCCAGCCGCTCCAGCCGCTCCAGACGGCCCAGCCGCTCCGCTCACCCCTACTATATGCCTAGCCTCAATAAAATACCCGCTAGTGACCCCAGTATTGAAAAATAACCCAGTTGTTCCAGCTAGTGTATAATCAGTGTCAGGTCTTTGTAATATTCCGTTTATAGAAACAAGTAAATCTTTAGTAGAGGTTACAGTAGAGCTAATAGCAAATCCAGAAGCTGACCCGTCTCCAGTAAATATGTCGGTTGTATTTATTCCTCCGACATTTTCCGTATACTCTAAAGCGTTACCCGCAGAATTGACTCTTACGTATTTGTTAGCTGTAAAACTTCCCGGAGTGTCGCTTAACCCCACGAAGGTCGAACTTCCACCTCCACCTCCACCTCCGCCACCTTCGAATACCGCGCCACTTTGAAAAATAGTTCCATCAATAGAAATGTCTGAGTTGAACGATATTCCGCTTTCGGTAAGAGAAATTGTTTTTCCTCCGATATTTATCGTTCCAGAAGAAACGAATAAATCATCCCAAGGATTCGCCGCGCTACCCAAACTTCTTGTACCGCTTCCGTCCGGTATTAAATTCGAGTTTATCGAAGTTGGCGACATATTGCCGAACGCTCCGGTTTCGCTGTCCAAAACAACCGCCCCACTTAAGGTATCGATTTTTGCATCGAGAGTAGATCCTGTTGAAGCTACATTGGTTGTTAACGTGGAGATATCAGAATCGTTGCTTGTAATTTGTGTTTGTAAAGTCTGCCCTGTAGTGACCAAGTTACTGGTTAACGAACTAATATCACCGTCGTTACTCGTTATCTGCGTTTGAAGCGTTTGACCCGTCGTGACAAGGTTAGTGGTTAATGAGGTTATGTCTGCGTCAGATGCAAAGCTTCCGGTCATCGACGTATCAATAAGACTACCCGTCATACTTGTAGTAACGTGATTTCCTGTCTCGCTGTCTAACGCAACAACACCGCTTAAAGTGTCTATCTTCGCGTCTAACGTATTTGTTACTGCAGTTGTAACGTATCCAGCCGCGTAATTTAAATTTCTTATTTCTATTTCTGTTCCTGTCGGAGGAGGGCTAGAGAAATTAAGACCGCTTCCTGCAATAGTATAGTTTGTAGTAGGGGTTTGTATAATGCCTCCGACGCTAACCAAAACACTATTAACGCCAGTAGGAGCAATGGATAAAGCATAACCGGTCGTTATTCCATCCCCAGTATATACGTCAGAAGTTAAATCCCCAACCCCACCAGCGCCGCCTCCACCTCCGCCGCCCCCTTCGAATTTACTACCGCTTTGGAAAATTGTACCAGAAATTTCTATATCTCCAACAACGTGAAGCTTCCTGCTTCCCAGTGTCGCGCTTGTACCAACGTTTAAGCCTTGTGAAAAACTTTCGTGAATAGTTTTAGTTGCAAACCCCCCGGTCATGCTTGTCGTGACATGATCTCCCGTTTCGCTATCTAGTGCGACAATTCCACTTAAAGTATCAATTTTCGCGTCCAAGGTCGAACCGGTAGAAGCTAAATTAGTTGTTAAAGTTGATATACTTGAGGTATTGGTGGAAATATTGCTCGCATTTGTAGAAATATCACTATCATTAGAAGTAATTTGTGACTGGAGAGTTTGCCCTGTTGCTACAAGATTACTTGCATTAGTGGAGATATTTGACGCATTGGTTGAAATGTCACCAGCGTTTGTAGTAACTAACCCAGAAACCGTATTTATATCAGTAGTTAACGTTAATCCAGTAGAGGCTAAATTAGTTGTTAGTGTACTGATGTCTGCGTCCGAAGCAAAATCTCCTGTCTGGCTGGAAGTAATATGGTTTCCTGTGTCAGACGTTGTAATAAAGCTTCCAGTCTCATCTGCAGTTACTACTAAATTTCCGTCTATGGCTAAATTAAAATTTGTTTCAAAACGGTCGCTTGAATCATTAAATAAGATATTTGCGTTTTCTTCACTGCCTCTATCGATTTCCAAACCGCCAGACGTTAAAGAAATTCCTGCTCCAGCTTCACCGCTGTTTATCAATATAATATTATCTTTAACATTTAAGTTAGTAGTGCTTACTATAGTCTCTGTTCCGGTGACGGTTAAGTTGTTTATAGTCACAAGATCAGTAAAAGTTTTGTTACCAGCTACAGTTTGATTCGTGGTAGTCTTTACTGTTGTAGAGTTTAAGGTTCCGGTAGCTGTTTGTAGCGCGGTTATATCCGTATCGTTACTGGTTACCTGAGTTTGTAAGCTTCCCGTAGCAGCTTGTAGAGTTGAAATATCTGAATCATTACTGGCAATATTAGCAGTATTTGCATCCACCGAAGTTTTAAGAGTTCCCGTGGCCGTTTGTAACGTTGATATGTTGACGGCGTTTGCCGAAATGTCACTATCGTTCGACGTAATCTGCGTTTGTAAAGTCTGTCCTGTGGTAACGAGATTGCTGGTTAACGAACTAATGTCACCATCGTTACTGGTAATTTGGGTCTGTAAAGTCTGCCCAGTTGTTACGAGATTACCCGCGTTGGCAGAAATATTCGATGCGTTAGTGGAAATACTACTAGCATTCGTTGATATATCACTATCGTTAGAGGTTATCTGAGTTTGAAGGCTACCGGTCGCCGTCCTAAGGGC
>Ga0208299_1001040_pt1 | contig 22044 bp, 33 predicted proteins | sample 15_taG_FD_184089 | JGI IMG/M metagenome (GOLD analysis project Ga0208299, IMG submission 184089) | Marine viral communities from the Subarctic Pacific Ocean - 15_ETSP_OMZ_AT15312 metaG (SPAdes) (version 2) | ecosystem: Environmental > Aquatic > Marine > Oceanic | place: Pacific Ocean | collected...
CCTAAACACGGATGGACCGCAATGGTTCACCTGTGGTGGCAACCATGACAACTGGGATTGGTACGACGGTCTCCACCCCGATAACCCCGATAAATTCGGGCGTCTGGAGTGGGTACGTCGTGGCGGTATCGAGGTTATTGAAGACCAGAGCCACCTGTTCTTCGGTGGCGCAGAGTCTGTAGATAAGCACCGCCGTATATCTGGTAAGTCCTGGTGGTGCCGAGAGGTGCCGTCATACATCGAAACAACCCGTTTTGTCGATGCATTGTTATTTCGTGACGAGTTAACGGGATTTGATGATCGTATCGATGTTGTCGTGGCACACGATGCGCCTGCCAAGGTGGTGGGCCGAATGTCCACTCACCACTATACCCCCTCATCCTTTCGGCATGACTTGCAGTGCATCTTTGACAGTCTTTCACCGAAAGAACATCCCAAGGCCTGGTACTTTGGACATCACCATCCTGTTGATTACGATGTTCAATCCCCCGGTCCTGGGTACTACTATAGTGGCGCAGAGTGTGCCGGCAATGATACCAACACAGACTTCGTGTGCCTCGGTATCGAGACTGTCTTTGGGACTCAGTGACTTTGTATAGGCTGCACCCTGCTGCCGGTCTTGCGACCGGCGGCGGGTCTTTTTTACCTTTAGATAGGAGAATTGAAATGGAACTATGGAGCCGTCGAGTCGGTAGCGGATATGAGGTAAGTAGTAAGGGAGATAAACGCTTTAGCGCGTTCTTCGCCCGCTTACCTGATGGACGCAATGTTGAAACAGCCTGGGCGAACGCCAAAGGCTACCCCAATTGGCGAGCGGCGAAAGGCAAGCCCGCGCGTTTCCCCAACTTTGACTACTGGTCTGTCTATAAGAACCTGTGGCGAGATTGGGCTGATGCTCATCCTGAGCTGATGCGCGAACTTGTTTCGCTTAAAGGCGATAAGCCTTTGGTTGACCGCTTCGCTAAAACTGACAACAACCAGGCACGTGCTCTTGCTGAGTTATGTGCTGAATTAACTACGGAGAACTGAAATGACTAGAAGTCCTAATTATGAAGGCCTCTCGTATGCAGGCATAGGATCACGTTCTACCCCACCAGACATCCTGTCGATTATGACGAAGACGGCTGAACAACTCGAGTTGCTTGGTTATACCCTTCGCTCAGGCGGTGCCAGTGGTGCTGATTCTGCTTTTCAGGCAGGAGTCAGCAACTCGAGCAACATGGAGATTTATCTTCCGTCGCGCTCATTTAACGGGCGGTCGGCGGGCTCTCCGGGCCTGATTAATTATCAGACTCTGGAAACTGCTGATCAAGCCCGCGCGACGGTCGATCAGTATCACCCCGCCCCTGGCCGGCTGTCCGAGTTTGCGCGCCATCTGATGGCACGCAACGCGATGCAGGTGCTTGGCTCTGATATGGAATCACCCTGCAACCTCATCGTTGCTTATACACCCGGAGGCGTAGTTTCCGGTGGTACAGGCCAGGCGTTGCGCATGGCGCACGCGCTGGACATTCCCGTGAGAAACCTAGGCGACTCCGTTGTTCTCAACAGAGTTGTTACTTGGTTAAACCGCTCTAACTAGGAGAAAACGTAATGGATAACGTACTACTGCTGTTGATATACATGGCAGGCTTTTTAAGCCTGCTGTTTGTAGCGGGCTTAATCTCTGATTACCTCGTCGAGCCTTATCTAAGGAAACGAGAGTATGACGAAAATAAGTCTTAAATCTGGTGTTAATGTATTAGCAATGCTGTTACACTATAGGAGAAAACCATGACTAAGCCGCACGACATTGCCTACGGACCAACCGCCAGGGATTACACCTGGACCCCACGATCCCATGCCGGGGCTGAACGCATCCGGCAGGTATATAAGGATAACTGGGGTCGCACCGAACGAGACCACGAGCTGCATATCCAAGATATGCAGCGACACAACTGGCTACGACTTCGAGAGAACGAGGTCGAGAGTAAGTTTGATAAGTGGTTGTATAAAGTTCTGTCTAAATTCAATGGGAGATTGTAATGATCACTATGATATTCATAGGAATGGTGTCAGCATTTGGTTTGTTAGTGATGCTGATGAAACTGGACTTTTGGAAAGTTCTTGGTTTTGATCTGTATGTAGACATTGCTGCAACTGCTCTCCTAATGGTTCTCTTTGCAGGAACATTAGGCGGAATGGTGGCAGCAATGGTCGGTGGATTACAGATATCCCTGATTCTCTGGGGCGTAAAGAAGTTATTCGGTTATATGCACCCGACGAGAATTACGCGCACTGGACTGAAAGTGCGCATCGAGTGGGCAACTGTACCCGGACTTCTGTACAACAAGTTCATGGGTGGTAAAGGTTACTACTCGAAGTCCGCACCCAAGTCTGCCCCTAAAGAAAAACCGCTTCCCCGCTTTACGTTTAACGGGCGTAAGCAGAACTCTTGGGGTTTCTGACGAGTACCGGTCTTGCGACCGGAGGTAGGTCATTTTTACCTTACAACGGAGGTAATTAAATGAGTAGTAAATTAATTGAGGCCGAAAGGCTAATGTTAAAAGGTGTCCAAGAAGTTAAGGAACTCCCTTATGACTTTCAGTCGGCAGAGTTCCTTAACGAGTTGGGGGATCAGTCCCCTACATTGTCTTCCCCGGAAGACATCCTTATGCGCCGTGAAGAAAACGGCGATTTCACATTTAAACGGAGTTATAAGCATGGCTAATATGCCGGAAACCAAAACCGTCGATATTCACGGCGTAGCAGACCTTTTAGGTCTAGATCGTGAGATGCAGAAGGATATGCAGTGGCACGTGCTGTTCAAGTTGAGGAACGCCATTCGCGGTGCATCAATGAGTACAGCGCATGACGAGTCTCGCGCTAGCCGTAGTATCGATGGCGCTAACGACATTTACAGCGCGGAAAAAGCAGGCTTTGATGAGTCTTCTGCTCTCTCTGCTATGGGCTGTGAAATTACAGTCAAAGTTGAGAACCGGGACAATCTGGAACGGTGCCTACGGATGTATTACACCTTAGGTAAGGGTGGCTGGCCCCTTGAGGAAACCGGCATCAACGATTCGTTCCAGTGGCTTATTGACCAAGGAAAGAAAGCAACGATTGGTACGGACAAGGACGTTGCGGACGTTGCAAAGGCTTCTAAACAAGATGTCGATACTGTTCGACAGGTGTTACAGGAAGAGTTAGATAAGGCTTCCGCTAACACTGAAACCACAATTACTCGTGCCAAGGAGATCATTGCAGATATCACCAATGATCTGGCAAGGAACGGGTGTGAGGTAAACGAGAACGCTCTGCCCAGAGAGTTCTCTGAGATCGTGCAATACGGTATCGACGGCGCATCTGTAAAGGCTGTGAAGAATTCGCGGGGCAAGGCTAAGGACGCATTGTGTAATTTGTCCCTCGTCAATTCTCATAACGCTGTTTCAATCGACACCATGTCCACAATGGACCTGCAGACCCGTAACGAGTTGGATGAAACATACCAACCCGATCTTGACGGTGTTGCTGTGTTCAACGCTGGTATGCCAAAGGACGGAGGCATCATCTACAACGCCTCTTAACTAGGTTCTCCTATTGCCCCCTCTTCGGAGGGGGCGCTTTTTTTATGGCCGACCACCCGGCCAACAGCGTAAGGACACGAGATGATTGGTCCAATCATAAGAACAGCAGTAGGGATTTTTACTCTTTGGTATACATGGAGGAAATACGGCAATGAGCATCCGAAGTAAAGCACGCCTGCTTTGGCGTACCGAGGCATTGCGAGAGTTTTTTCAAGAGGCTCCCGAAATGACAAATGAACCATCATCTCGTTTGCGCATCAATGATGACGGAACGATCTGGATTGGTCGAGCACGAATGGGCGAGAGCCAACCGTGGGCCGAGAGTAAGCACTGGGTGCCTCATAGAGGTCAATTAAAACCAAAGGGTACTTATCAGAAACCAGTGATTACTGCTCATCCTGTTTACCACAATGCTCCCCCTCCAGGGAAAGACCATTACTGGAAGGTCAATAACATCGATGTAGGCATTCGCGCCTCTTTAAACCCTGATCTAAGAATAGCGTTCAGCGAATTGACCAAGATTAAAAAACGAGAGGGAACCCGACGATGATGCGTATTATTTTTCGACGTGGCTTTGAAGTTATCGCCAGAGTCAACAAGAAAAAACAGGGATTTCATGGTCCCACATTAGATGGCATATCTGCTGTCACCAGTGACGATCTTGTTTATTTCACTACCAATAATACATTTGCTCAAGCAAAGGATCGAACCGGCTGGGACAGCCCTGACGAGAGATGCCTGTCAATCCCACGCCATGAAACTGAATCCGATGTGGTGATTCTTTGGAACGAGTTTACTTCCGACGCGGAATATTATTACTATAACGAGGTACAGCATTATGAGTAAAAAGAAGAGGACCGCAATGACTGACCCATTTAAAGGATTCGACCCAAACAAGGCAGATCAACTTCTGCGATTAGCTGAAGAAATTTGCGATAACGAGCAGGAAGCCGCGCTGCACTTAGCCGCCTGTCTGATGGGGCTAGTGCCCGATTTGCAATACGCGCATCTTCTTTGCGAGTGCGTGGACATTCAAGCGAAAAAGGTGGAAAACTGATGCAATTATTGAAAGAAACCGAAACAATCTTAAAGATTGATGAGGCCGAATTTTCAGATTCTAACGAATACGATGCCTCCCATTACGGTAATTACGACGGATACATCATTACTACTAATCAGCAACAAATTAAATTAGGAATGAGCGAGCGTCAGATGTGTTGTGAAAACTGGGGGTATTACATGACAGAGGACAACCTCGATGAATTTATCGGGGCTAATCTTTTTGATATTACTGTTACAGATACAAATCTGAAAACTCATGAAGTAAAGCCCCGTTATGCTGGCGAGACGATGTTCGTGAATTTGGCTACTTCTAATGGTTTATTACAGTTTGTCTGCTACAACGACAAAGGATGTTACGGTCATAAAGGCATAGTTGAAAGCAATCAAATCACTAAATCAAAGGTTATACCTTATTAAATTAAGGTGGAGAACTGAACAATGACCATAAAAAAATTACACCTCAAACACACCGATAGAGAACTTTGCGAAATGGCGTTGGAGTGCTTGGAAAAAGACCAACATTATTTCAACGAGCGGGACGATACGCGTGTTCTGTCGGTTGCTCGATATTGCATCGTCGAAATGAATGAGCGATTCAACAAACTTTGGCTTCAGGAAAACTAATGACTGATGGTAAATATTGGGTATGTCCAGAATGTGGGTACGAATGGTCTGACCCTAAAGATGAATGGATAAAGTCAAAATCATGTGAATTATGCTTTTGTAATTACAAACCCAATCTCAGAGTAACCATCTGCCTGGAGTACGAAGGCATTTCTGACCCTAATTCAACCAAAGCTGATGAGATTGTTGAATTGTTAGGAGAAGAAACGACTAAAGGAGAATGGTTTGGTGCAAAGATGTGTTGGATTGACAAAGTTGAAATCGTAAATGAGGTAAGCCATGAGTGACAAACTTCTACCAATCATGCAGGGCGCTATTGAATATATTGAAACCCTGACGGAAAACACCCAACTTATACCCCACCCTGTCTTAGATAAACTACGCAAAGAAGTGGAATATCTTCAGGGTAGTCCCACGTTAAGCATCGATAAAGGCGTGGAATATGACATCGATGGTACGAGGGCGCTTACCCTGTATATCGACGGTACAAAGATCGTATTTAAGGGCGCTCAGATCGATTTTTTCTTTGCAAAAATGGATCGAGCCTACGATGAGTACTTTAAACAGTCCGATTGGACAATTTCACAACCTGACTCAGCTTATGATGAATATGAGGCATGGGCTAATGACCAGGAACGCCTAAGTAATAGTATTTGAATTAGTAGCATTGCTTACGGTATAATGGTCGATCCCCCCGGAGTTGCTATGAAATTAAACTATCTTGAGGCGAGCGGCGTTCGCCCCGCAAAGAAGTTTTCCCTTGGGGATAATGATCAACTGAAGGTTGCATCCTATCCCAATATCAAAAACTTCACCTCGACCGAAGACATTGTTCACAACATCAAGGACTTATATGACAGTCTGTTAGACCGTGCGGCAGCCGGCAACTTTGTCCTTTTGAAAGGGATGCTGGATCGTCCGTTAGATAACGAATCCCGTGCCGGTCACACTAACCGCACCCACCAGACCCAATGGTTTGTTCTGGATATTGACGGAACGTCCGAAACGGATGTTAACAAGGTTATCCACCAGATCGGGCTGAACAACTATTGCCACATAATTCAATATTCATCGAGTTTCGGCATCGTCCGAAATGAAACAGCCGTCAAATCCGGGCTTCGATGCCACATCTATTTTGTCTTAGATACCAGCGTCAGCCCCCAGGTGTTAAAAACCTGGGTTAAATCCCTTAATCTGAAACACTTTTCTGCAGATATGGGACTAACCGGTGCAGGATATTCACTGGAGTGGCCCCTAGACCCCTCTGTTACTGATAACAGTAAACTGATCTATATCGCACCCGCTGTTTGCGAGGAACCCTTTGTAGATACGATTTCCTTTGAAGAGCGGATCATTCTAGTCGAGCGACCTGTGTCCTTTGTGGATCATAAACTGATCCGCAGCCCCAGTGCAGCCGTGGTTGCAACCAAGGTCGAGACATTAGTTAAAGAGCGTCGAGCGGCGCTTGGCCTGCGTAAACGTACTATCAGGACTAAGCACATAGGGAAAGCGACTACCATTATCGATAACCCCGATCCTGGTAGCCTCTCTTTTATAGGCTCTGATAGGGGTTTTGCTTATTACAACCTTAATGGGGGTGACAGCGCTGCTTATTACCATCCCATAGGGAACCCGGATATTGTCCACTCATTTAAGCCAGAAGATTATTCTTTCCGGCATGTTGATGTGGACATGGACAGTTACTCACAGGCCCTGGATCGGGCCAATGCATACAAGATCGAAAATGGGGAACTTCTTCGCGGCGTTGGCCGTGATATTGAATTAGATAAGTTCTTTACTTACGCTTTCGATCCCAAAGAAAACACCATCATTCGATGGTCGATTCAAAAGGACAACATTCAGGATCATTTGGCTAACCACGATCTTGTGCCCCCTGATCCCATTCCTGATTATGCTGTTCGGTTTGATCCAACAGATGATCGGGTATTCGATGCAGGCAGTCGATGGATCAATGCTTTTTGTGACAACGATTATGGGCGGACCTATAGGGGAACCGCCGTTAATCTGACATTAAACATGGACAATGCGGCTAAACAGCTCAATAGCCGTTGTCCTTATATCACAGCCCTGATGTATCACGTGTTGGGTAACGATGAGCCTGTGATGAGCTGGTTTATCAACTGGCTGGCTCACATGGTTCAACGTCGAACGAAACCCGGCACGGCTCTGGTAATGCACGGTGTACCTGGAACAGGTAAGAACGTGTTTATGGAACACGTGCTGCGTCCCATTATCGGTGAAGACTATTTTGTAGAGGTCCGAATGGATCATCTCACAGACAGTTTCACCGCCTGGATGCAGACAGCCCGTTTGATCTTAATTAACGAAGCCAATGAGATTTCAATGGCTGGAGACGGATCTAAACTAGGCGAGATGCTGAAAAATATCATCACTGAATCAAGACTTTCGCTTCGTGCCATGCGGCAATTGGCAAAGACACACGAAACCTTCTTTGGTGTTGTCATCGCCTCGAACAGTAACACTCCCCTCATCTTAGATGAATCCGATAGGCGCTTTACGATTGCGCGACGTCAAGAAGAACCGCTTCTTCGGATTGGAGAGTATTCAATCAAGGATGACTTTTACAGTCTGGTTGAAAACTGGGAGCAGGAACGAGCTGAGTTTGCCAGACTGTTATATGAATTCCCGATAGATAAGGGAATGGTAACGACTTCTCTGCTGACAGATGCACGCGAGACTATGATTGAAAGTGGTAAGACATCAACAGATGAATTCTGTGATGCGGTCAAGGCAGGATCACTGGATTACTTCCTTGAGGCAATACCTGATGATTCTCTTCAAACAACTTTCAGTACGACAGTCTTAACAATGGCCAATACAAATAAACTGTTACTTCAAAAGTTTATCACCAGCGTAGGGAAACCAGCGCCAGTGTCTTCTGATGAGTTACGGCTTCTTTATATGATGGCAACAGGTGCAACACAGAATATCAATCCCATCCGCTTTGGCAAAATGCTGGCAAAACACGGTATTGAGATGAAAAGTGGCTTTCGGGATAAAGCATCGAAACGAGTTTATAGGGGGATCATGATGACCTGGAAACTTCATTCCATGCCTACTCATGACGCTACTGAAGTCGTACAGTCCGCATGGCGATCCTCATCAACGAATTTATCGGCAGTAGAAAATCCGCCTGATTTCCTGTTGCAGTAAAGTATTAGCAATGCTAAACTAGACCAAATATGAGATAGGGGTATGGCTACTAAGTAATTGGTAGCCTCCACCAGACGCTCGGGACGCGCAACTCTAGTCGCCCTGCCCCTCTCTCTCCAGAGTACACGCTGGACCGGTTTAAGCCTAGCTGGTTTTGTAATTGCATCCCAGCAAGGTCTATACCAGGAGTGGCTTCCTGGCAGTGCGTATTTTAACTAACCACCTAACAAGGTACTGATTATGAGCCTAGCGACTTGTGTTGAACCCAGAATCCGAAGTTACGACGATTTTTGCAGCGCTATCTCTCAGTACATCGACGTCCCAGGCCAAACTCTTAACAACGGTGAATTTACTGATGAAGAGTTTGAGGCAGTTGCTCAATTAAACGATGCGTTTAACTGGCCTGACGAACAAAACTGGGTGGAGTGGCGAGAGGGATTACGCCAGATTTTTCATTATTCTCAATTATCCGACCATCAATTGAGGGTTCTCGATGAATCTGAAATTAATTTATCCTGGCTGCAGGGTGCACCTTTCTTCTTGCACATCGCAAATGACGATCAAACTCAGGTTGCTTATCTACCTGAAAGAACGGATTACCGTAATGACGATCGGATGATGCGGGGTCGGGTTGGACGCTTCTTAACGAACCACCTCAATATTGAGGATGAAGCCCTAACCCGCCTATTTAGCAATACTTTTAATACTGAAAATTATCAGTATATTTTAACCCGCGACCCTGAAGAAATCGTTCGCATTTACAAGTATGGTCCTCGCTCATGCATGAGCGGTCGTCGCTGGAATGATGCGCGTCATCCTGCTCGTGCTTATGGTAGCGGGGATTTTGCAATGTTGGCTACCTACCCTAGTGACGGTCGTCTGGATAACCCCGAACTTAATTTTAACGGGCGTGCCCTTATAAGCATTGCTTCAGGTCGATGCATTCGTATTTATGGTAACAACGAATCTATAGAGGCGATGCTTGGAATACTTGCTGTTGGTCCCCCTTGTGGTTATCGACATGAAGATGTTAGAACAAATTTTAAGTTCGATCGATTTCTGCATATTTCCCGTGGTAGCGGTGGTTATACATTTCCTTATCTAGATATACCTACACGATATGTTTTTCGTGATCCCCTGGCCCCACAACGCGGAGAAGACGCGAGATGGCGCAATGGTGGTGCCAACGGTGATCGTACCGAAATTAAAGCAGGTGTAATGTCCATCGGGATTAATTCACAGACTGGTGGAACACGTGCAAGGCGTATGTATTACGCCAATCAACCTGAAGAGTGGGCCGAAACCGTACTAGAAGAAATGGCCAATCACGATAATTCGGTTGAAGAAAAATGGGAAGCGCTTAATACCCGTTTCCAGCAAGCAACTACAAATAACAATGATCTACCCCGCGTTATACGTCCAATCCTTTGGAATAATCGACCGCTGGAGGCCACATACGATTGTCCAATATGCGGTGAGAATAGAGTCGTTGCGCCTGATTTTCGGAATGTTCTAAATGACCCCGAAAATGGGTATATCTGTAAAGAACATACAAGCGACCCCACGATATGGCGTCGAAGTCATTACAGTGCAACTATTCAAAACGGAGAATTCATACACGCATTACAAAATCAACCAGATTGGTGGTGTTCTCTTGCCCAGATTACCGAAAACGATACACGTTTTCGTATTCAAAATAATATAAACAACCAATCTCCGTATGGGGTTCTCAGTAATTTAGAACGAGACTGGGATGGTCTTGCAGGCATTGTTATTACAGATACCTGGACTCTGCCAGACGATCTCAATAACTTGGAAATGCACGACCATATTCTAGGCCCAAGATTCAGTGATCTTATCAGTGACGCGGTAGGTTTTCTACAAAGTCTTCATGAGTGCACTGACTGGCTATTTCCTAATGCTGATCTTAGTTCAGAAAGATTGTATGAATTAAATAATCCAGTACCTGCGAGTACTTTTGACGAAAACGACTCGTATAAAGATTTAACTTTGCAAAATTGTATGAATGAGTTTTTTCGATACTTTACTGATTGTCATGGCATACCTGGAAGAGGAGAAACTCTACTTACTATTCGAACCTTTTTACAGAACCTGCAAATAACGGATGTCTGGAGTGATAATTGTGATGCTTATGAGCAGGGACTTAACACTTTAATTCGCGGATTTGGACCGAGATTTGTTGATGAAGACCTACGTCCTTACATCGATATTCGATGGTTAGCTCTTCTTTCAAATGAAGACTTTCGTGATGCATGGATTCTACTCAAAGATTCTTATAACCAACGTGAGCAAATCGCAGTATCTAATGACGAACAGGAGGCGGCATGAAGATTAAAAAGAAAAATAACAATCTTAATAACAACGGTTATTTTGACTTAATGTCCTACCGTCGCTCTCACAAATCTCAAGGTGAAACTGCTTTTATTAATAAGTTTCTTTTACCTAAACTGAAACGATACGGCAAAGTCGAAACCGACGAGGAAAAGAATGTAATCCTAAAAATGGGAGAAACTTCTGTCTGCTTTTCTTCTCATATCGATACCATGCATAACCGACTAGAGCAGACACATAAACAGAAATTAAAGATCGATGAGAATCTTAATCAGCTATTTTCTGATGGACGGCAATGCCTTGGTGCTGATGACGGTACTGGCATCTATTTAATGCTTTGCCTGTTAGAAGCAGGAATACCTGGACTTTATATCTTCCATCGTGGTGAAGAACGCGGCGGTATCGGATCACGACACATCGCTTCAACAGCAGGCCGAACAGGTTTATTTGAAGGGATTCAACAAGCGGTCGCTTTTGACCGCGCTTACACAAGCCACGTCATTACTCATCAGATGGGACGACGCTGTGCGAGCCGTATTTATGCCCGTGCTCTAGCAAAAGAATTAAATAAGGAAATGCCAGCAACATCGATGGTTTCTTCACCCTGGGCTCCTAATGATGGAGGTAGTTTTACTGATACGGCTAATTACACTTCATTAATTCCAGAGTGCACTAATCTTTCAATAGGTTATTACCATCAACACTCAGCAAGAGAGTATCAATCTCTTAATCATTTGAATGAGATGAGTGAGGCTATTACAAAAATCAACTGGGAAGAATTACCCATCAGTCGCGATCCAACCGTGGTCGAATCTCGATTTACTGGACGCCCCGGTAATTTTTCGCTTCATAAACAAGCCCAACAGGTTCCTATCGATTTTAACGAAGAAATTTATATAGTCGAACCTATCGACCCCGAATACATTCGCAAAAATGCAGAGTCAATTGCGATGTGGTTCGAGGATAACGATCTGGATACCTATGATCTCGCCTCTGAGCTAATGCAGTATGAACATCTTTAAATTGTCCCTTTCGTCTAATTCTAGGACGCCACCTTCTCCGGTAGAAATGCAGTGTAAGAACCTGCAAGGGACGCCAATTTTCAGGGGATTCAAATGACTCATCAAAAGACAGTAACTATAGTATTTCATTTTGAACATGAAACAAAAGCCGAGCTAAAAAACGCAATAAATACGTTTATTGGAGATGTATTTAATAATTTCCATTCATTGATTGACTGTTATGAGGGGCTTTATGACGTTATAAGAGAGCCAGTAAACCTAGACCCTAGTTTTAATTTAAAACATAGTCGCCGTGTCTTAGGGCTGACTCAGGTTGAACTTGCAAAACACTTAGGCACAAGCCAACCCATAATTGCTCGGTGGGAAGCTACTAATCGAATTCCTGATGATCGAAAAAATCAAATCCGTGATCTTTTTTCACGAAAATAGAAATATGTCGCGTTCGTCTAATACTAGGACGCTATCTTCTCCGGTAGAAATGCAGCATAAGTCCCTGCACGCGACGCCATATCAGACCGGCCAGAGGGCCTTGTCGGTTAATACTAGATGCTGTGGCGGCTCTTTTTTAACCTTTAACCAAGGAGCAAATGATTGCCGTGATTTTCATGCTTCTGGCCGGTTTGACTTTTAATTTTTATTCTTGCAGGCTACGTTTTGGCTAATAAATTCAATAGGTTAATGCAATAATGGGCTTTATCGTAGCAGACGATCCAACAGTGGCCAGCGGCAGTGTTCCTGCCTGGTCTTATTCGACTCTTAAACAGATGGCGGGGTGTCCGTACAGTGTTTATCTAAGCAAAATAGAAAAGCATCGAGCACCGCCGGCTCCTGCATTAACACGCGGCAGCGAAGTACATGATATGTGCGAACACTACCTCAAAGGCATTGTCCTCGAGGTTCCCCATGAGTTCTCTCAATGGCAAAAGGAGATGGATCGGCTGCGAGACTTAACAACTGAAGGGACCTGCTGGCCTGAAAAGGAGCTAGCCTTCGATAAGGATTGGCAGATGACAGGCTGGTTTGATGATGATGTCTGGTGTCGTTTTAAAGCCGACGTCATCGTACAAGAAGATGCTACGTCCTTTCGGATTATTGACTGGAAAACCGGTCGAGCCCACGGCAACGAGTTTAGTCATGCTGAACAACTGAAATATTACGCTGTTGCGCTAGGGATGGCTATCCCAGAGGCCCAGTTTATTAGTGCAAGCATGTACTACCTGGATCATGGAACGCAATCCTTAGATAAAAGTTACACACGGGAAGAAATTACTTATTTTCTCCCCCTTGTAACAAAACGTGGACTTGCGTTTACCGACCGAACTACATTTCCTGCTACCCCAAGTGATCAAACGTGTCGCTGGTGCGGGATGAAAGAATTTTGCGACTACAGTGTTGCAAGAAAAAGCAAAGGGAAATAATTTTTATGCTGGTCTATTAGCAATGCTAACTCTGGTAAGCCATAACCAGTTGTGACAGGCACACCGGCTGTCTGCGAAGTGACTTAGGGTGGTTATGGCTCAGACCTCCGTTCCCCCAAGTCACTAAGCCGGTACTTATTCAACTAGCGAGGAAAATCTAATGCCTATTACTGTGGACCTACGCGCCCAACGCGAAGCGTATACCCCGCCTCCGGCACTAGTAATTGAACCAGAAGAGCCGGTAATAGAAGAAGAACCTGTTATTGAAATACAAGAGGAACGTGGCGCAAATGTATTCAAAGAGGTGATTCTGGAACCTTTGCGTGTTCTTACAGGGACAGGTGTTGCACCCGAAGCAATTTCTGATTCTGTCGGTAATCTTCAACAGGTAATTGAAACAACCGGGAGTCCTATACCGGATGGCGTTGATCCTTCAGCGCATTGGCTTTTAGAAACACAAACTAAACGGGTACTTGCCGTTCACGGTCAACAGTATCGGCTGGTTACCAATCGACAGGTCGTTGATGCATACGAGAATGCTTTCACACGTGCCGCGCAGGCCGGTCTCCAGGCTTACGACTTAGGTAACCCTACGATTACAAATAATATAGGTGACCAGGGTGCACGAATGATCCGTCAATATGTATATGACACAGAAATAATGCACCTCGCCCCTAATGTCCCAGTTGCCTTTGAAGTACGCCTGCTTAATTCCTATAACGGTACTTTTAAAGCGGGGATTATTGCAGGCGCAACGTATGACGGTATTGGTTTGACCTGGGGCGGAGCAGCAGTTCAAAACTTTGGCAAACATACTGCTGGTCTTAGTCTTGAAACCATTATGGGTAATATCGGTAACGCACTTCGTAGTTGGAATTCTGCTATGCAAAGTGCATCTCATTGGCATAACGTTACTTTAGATATACCTGACCTGGAATTAATACTCAACCAAACCAGTGCATTTAGTACTGATCGCGGAAGAACAACCTTTTATACAGTATCCGCACCACTGTTTCGTATGAACGGTAGGACCGCATTGACGATGTATCTTGCTCTTTGTAAATGGGCCTCTGACCCCGCCTTTGTTCAACAAGCTAATCGAGACAACGCTGCTGTCGTGCGTATCAACCGCGAACGTAATGTTCGGCAAATTCTTAGAAGCGATGCATGGGCTACTTACACTCAACCAATGGAGAACGCTGCGTGACTGTTAGGACTTTTTCATTAAAAACGATTGCACTTGCGCTTTACGCAATTAGTGGAATCTTAGGTTCCAGTCTTGCTATTCATGCTCATATCGCTCGTTTTATAAGAAAACGTAAACACCGAAATACTGACCCTTATGAAGACGAATATCGATACTCAGAACGGCGCGGTGGCCCCCACTACATGAGCAACGAGCAATGGCTGCGCATGTACAACGAATACGAACAAGATGAACAGCGTCGCCGGAGAACCCAATGAAAATTCTTTGGGGAGACGGCAAACATTGCCATTTTGGACGAATTGAAGGCACAAATGTTCAAGTTGAACGAAGCCGTGACCGTACAGGTAAAAAATGGAAATTTTTACTATCCGACGATCAACATACTTATTTGTATGTTGATGACAGATTTTTCAATGACAAGGAATCACTTGAATTGGGAGTTAAACAATGGCTGAGCCAAAAAAAGATGAACTTGTAGTTTCAGACGTTGTAATTCATGAAACATTTCCTGCGCCTAATTTAGCGACCCCTGCTCATTACGCTATAGGGAGTATTGAACCCATTGATTTAATCCTTTCTCAAAACATGGATTTTCTTCAAGGGAATTTAATCAAATACAGCAGCCGGTTTCCACATAAAGGGAGTCCGATAGACGATCTTAAAAAGGTAATTGACTATGCAAAAAGAATCATTAATGAATACGACAGTGGACGCCGAAAGTGTTGAGATACGAGAAGGGCGAAAGCACTGGGAAATCGTAAATAAATGGTTTGATCGTCCGCTTGGCAATACTTATATCGTGTGGTCAAAAGAGGCTGCATTGCAAAAATGCGAAGAAGAGTTCCCTGGACTGCCGGTAAAGATTAAGGAGTTGGAATGATAAAAGCCAAACGGCCAGTGGACATTGAGGTATGGACAGGAGAAGCCCAAAACGGCGAATTTCCTGGCCTCCACTGGGATGAGGTTAAACAAGCCCCTAACGGCGATTGGATGCCGTTCCGACAGGGTAGATGGACATACGGCCCGTATACCTGTCTTGCTGACATTGTTAAAGCAGTTGAGGCCCATAAAGAAGATTCTTATCTAAGGTACATCATCTTAGGAGGTGATCAGATTGTTTTCGGCCCAGAACACACACCTAAAGGAGAAGTCGTACATTGACAATCCCCCAACCCTTTGAACACCAAAAAGAAACGAGTCTCTTTATTTACCGCTCTGATCTAACGTTCATTGCTTCTGATCCTGGTACAGGTAAAACGCGATCTGTTTTAGATGCGTTTGCTAATGATCCTAGCCGGAAGGGACGGATGCTGGTGTTCTGCCCTAAAACGATAATGATCTGCGCTTGGGTTGCCGATATTAGACGGTTTCATCCTGAACTTACTTATTCAGTAGCTCAGGCACCCAACGCTAAACGACGCAATGCATTTGAGCAGGACACAGATATTGTCATCATTAATCATGATGCAGCGAAATACATTAACGCCAATATTGATCTCATCGAGGGATTCACCTGGCTGGTAATAGACGAGAGTACAGCGTTTAAGAACCCCACATCCCAGCGGTCACGAGCAATGTTTGCTGTATCTAAATATTTTGATAAGCGGATCGCGTTAAGCGGCACGCCCACTCCAAACAATTCAATGGAACTCTGGTCGCAGATGAGAATTCTCGATGGGGGTCAGCGTTTAGGGAAGAATTATTATCAGACCCGGGCGAAACTCCAGAACCCCATCAGTGAAGGACAGTTTGTGAAGTGGGTTGATAAGGAAGAGGCACAGGAAATGCTGTTTGATGCCGTTTCAGATGTAATCATTCGCCACAGGCTAGAAGAAGTACTTGATATGCCCGAGCACATTAACCGAACTATTCCGGTCGACATCAGTACAAAACTGGCTGTCTTATATAACGATCTGGCAACTGAGTCCCGTCTGCTGCTCGAAGCCGGTGCAATCACTGCAGTGAACAAAGCCGTGCTGCAGAACAAGTTGCTGCAGTTAACCTCAGGAGCGGTATATAACGAGGATGGAGGCTATTCATTAGCCCACCCCGAGCGCTATGAGCTAATTATGGAGTTAGTTAAAGAGCGTAAACAAACACTTGTGGCTTACCTATGGAAACACCAGCATGAGGAACTGACCAAACTGGCTGATAAGGCTGGCATCCGGCACGTATCGATTACCTCTGAACAATCAAGTGACGAACGTAATCGGGTTGTGGAACAGTTTCAGGCGGGGTTATTTCAAGTTCTGTTTGCCCATCCACAGTCTGCAGGACACGGAATTACTCTAACTAAGGCACGTACTGTGATCTGGGCCTCTCCTACCTGGTCAAGTGAACATTACATTCAATTCAACCGGCGTATTTATCGGGCTGGCCAGAACGGACGCACCGAAGTGATCAATATTGCTGCTAATGGAACAGTTGAACCAATGGTTTATGAGCGTCTGAACGGGAAGATTTCCAAGGGCGAACTCTTGCTTAATCTTTTCAATGAGATTAGTGAAGCCCGAGCAGCATAATTTGACTCATACCCATTAGCAATGCTAATATCCTGTTAACTAATAAAGGAAAAATATGAACTATTCCAATCTTGAAGAAATGAAACTAGGCGATCTGACCTCCATGCGCAAAGATTTTTCACAGCGCAAAAAAGAAATCGAAAGCGGCGAATTAAAGAGTATTAAGACCACTCTCGATGAACTTGATCGTACCATCACTCGAAAGATGCAGGACATTGGTTTACGCCAGGTTCAGGACGCATCTGGTAAAGCGACATTTTATCTGACTGATGAAATCGTACCCAAAGTTCTGGATTGGGATTCTGTTTATCCCTACGTCGCTAAGAATGGCTACTGGCATCTGTTCTATCGGAAATTAACCGCAAAGGCTTTCCGAGAAATCATTGAACACGGTGAGGAAGTGCCTGGCACTGAAGCCGAAGTAGTAACCCGTTTAAAAATGCAATCGACTTGATTGCGTTAACCCCCGCGTAATAACGCTTAACTATCAAAGAGGTAAATATATGTCTGGAAAAGACGTAACCGTTAAGAAGTCCACAGCGATAAGTGATGCTCGCCCCGATTTTCTCAAAACCGACAAACCTGCCGGTAATGAGAATGTAGGAGCGGGTGATGTTCAAATCCCACGCTTGAAACTCACTCAGAAACTTTCTCCTGAATGTGACCAGCATAGCCCTGCTTATATAGAGGGATGTGCGCCGGGAATGATTGTGAACACCGTAACTCAGGAAGTTGTTGATTCTCTGAATGTGGTGAACATTTTCTACAAGCGCGAATTCGCTGTGTACACAAAGCGTGAGGCTGGCGGTGGTGGTTTCCACGGGTCCGTGGATACTGAAGCAGCCGGTTGGGAAATGGTGCGTGAGTTAGGGGGTTCTCCCGATTCTCACACAGTTCGTGAGACCGGCAAGCACATGGTGCTGACGCTGGACGATGAGGGAAATCCAACGATGGAAGCCCTGATGCTTATGGACGGTTCCAAAATTGCGGCAAGCAATGGATGGAACACCAACATTGCGCGTATCAAAGACGTAGATCGTTTCGCGACTGTATGGAACATTTCTACTGTCACTCAGTCCAACGCAAAGGGTAGCTGGTTTAATTACTCTATCAATTTTGTAGGTTATGTAGACGAAAGTCTGTACAAATCCGCAAAAGCGTTGTACGAGAAAGTTGCCCCTAAGGTAGCAAAGGCTGCTTAAGGGGTAACCCCTCTTCGGGTTTGTCTTGGGCTCGAAGGGGGGTTTCTTTTTTCGGAGTAATTCTTATGCTTTTAACTTTTATGGCATACGATGTAAAGACCGACAGCCGTCTAGAGTTTCCCACCGCTCAACGTGATACCTCTTACGAGGGTTGGGAAATTGATGCGTGGAAGCGTGTCGTAGACCATTGGACACTACCATCAAGTGTGTTACCCATTGAATGGTTTGAAGGACACCCCAATGAAATTGATAACGATAGATTTCGAGACCAGATACAACAAAGTATTGAGTCTCAAGAAACTAACAACAACTGAATATGTACGGCACCCAGATTTTTATGTTTTCGGCATGGGTGTCAAAATTGAAGACGAACCTACAAAATGGGTGAACCACGATGAAGTGGCCGCTGCGCTCGAGTCCATTACCTGGGACGACGCAGTTATTGTGGCCCACAACTGCCGGTTTGAAGCAGCCATTCTTGCATGGCATTACGGTATTGAGCCGGCTATATGGGCGGATACCATGTCAATGGCTAAGGCTAATAAGCATTATGCGAGCGCCTCTCTTGCGGAAGTCGCACGGCGAACCTTCCCAAATGACCTTTCAATGCGTAAAGGAGATGAACTCATCCTGGCTGAAGGAAAAGATTTTCTTGATGAAGAAACAGAAGCCGCTATTTCGCGCTATTGCATTCAAGATGTGGAACTCTGCAAAGCGATCTTTGACGAACAGTTTAAATGGTTCCCGTTCCAAGAACTCAAACTGATTGATTTAACGATACGCCTATATGCCGATCCTCGAATGGCGTTGGATCGGTCCTTGCTGGAACAAGTCCTCGATGAGGAACTAAACAAGAAGAAGGAAGTTCTGGAACGACTTGAGGTTACTTCTACCCAACTCGCATCGAATAAGCAGTTTGCAGAACTGATAGAACAGCGTGGCGTTACCGTACCGGTCAAAACTTCCTTAACTACGGGCAAAGAAACCTTTGCCTTCAGTAAGGCCGACCTTGGGTTCCAGGCCCTGTTACGTGACGATCGGGTTAAGGACCTATGCGAGGGGCGCTTGATCGTTAAATCAACACAGAACCAGACCCGTGCTGAACGGTTTATCCGTATACACGACGAGAACGGCGGCATGCTGCCGGTACCTCTGAATTATTACGGAGCTCATACAGGCCGATTCTCTGGCTCAGACAAAGTGAACATTCAGAACTTGCCCCGAGGTGGTTCGTTACGCAAGGCACTGATTGCACCTGACGAGGCTTATCTGGTGTCGTGCGACGCAAGTCAGATTGAAGCGCGTATGCTTGCTTGGCTTGCCGGAGAAGAATCTTTACTCGAACAGTTTCGTAACAAAGAAGATGTTTACAGAAACTTTGCCTCACGTATCTTCGATAAGACCCCAGATGAAATCGATAGTACAGAACGATTCGTCGGTAAGACTTCTATCCTCGGCCTTGGCTATGGTATGGGCCACATGAAATTTCAGATGATGCTGGCCCAGGGTCTTGGCGGACCTAAGATCGAGCTGACTGAGGCAGAGGCCAAACGCATCGTCGACACATACCGCTCGACTTACTCTTGGATTCCCAATTTCTGGCGCTTCTGCCAGACCAAGATTACCCAAATGATGCACCCGAGATTTCCGGGGGAAACCTGGAAGGGTGTCATTACGTTCAAACCCCACCGTATTGAACTACCCAACGGGCTTGCAATTAACTATGACCCCCGGGATTTCAATACTGAAAAAACATTCGGCGGAAAGATTACGGAAAACATTGTCCAGGCACTAGCCCGGATTGTTTTGAGCAATCACATGCTGCTGATTGACGAGCATTACCCTGTGGCTTTCACGGTCCATGACGAGATTACGGTTGTAGCCGAGGATGCCCCTGATGAATGCCTCAATTTTATGGTGAACGTCTTTAGCAAACCCCCGGTTTGGTGTAAGGATTTACCCCTCGATGCTGAAGGCAACTATGGCAGGCACTACGCAAAATGAAACCAATTATTGATTCACCCAAAGCACTGTTTTGTACAGTTGAGGAAGAGCAATGGCGCGACATAGTTCATCTGGCACAGGAACTGGAACTAGACCTAAGTTACGTGACGAGAAAGGCCGTCTTGTTAGGAGTCCAGGTTCTCAGGCAGCAAAACGAGACCGCGCAATTAAAGCCAAGTATCGTCGCGGCTTAAAAAGATTCGAGAAAGAGGGGCGCAAAAAACCCGAAGTTAAGTTAAAAACCGAGATCGTTCATCATCCTAAGCCCCGGGAAAAACTCAAGATTAGTATCCGACAGGACCCTTATCTAAAGACTCTCTATTTTGTATCTATTAGGGGCGCTAATAAAGGTGCATTTACCAGTTTCTCATCTAACAAGAAGCCGGATAAAAATCACCCAGCAGTCGTTAAGTTATTGAAACACTGTAGGTATTAATTAGTAGTACTTGATTTATTAGCACTGCTACTGTATCCTACGGGTATGGCTCATGAATCAGAGCGTATCCGGGCAGTTCACCGTTACCTTCCAAAAAAGGAAATGGTGATCTGGAAAATCGCAGACTCCTACCATCGAGGCATCGCTGACGCCTACTATTCTGGCGTTTCAGACGATCTATGGGTGGAGTATAAATCCCACACCATGAATCAGAAATTGCGAACTCGCCCCAAATTATCGAGTTTGCAGATCGAGTGGTTAGATAAGCAATACGGCCTAGGGCGCAACGTCTGGGTCATTATGCTGACAGATAAAAACCACCATATCCTCAAAACACCAAAAGAATGGAATGAAGGTGTTGCACCCTGGGCGAAGGGTGTGGGCAGCAAATATCCTGATGTTGCCACCGCAATAATCAATTTTTGTCATCAATCCTGAGGTTTTTCTATGAGCCGAGTTCTCGTAATCGGGGACACACATTGCCCTGTGATGCACCGTCGATATGTCACGTTTCTACAGGAAATCGCTGAACTTTGGAGAATAGACGAAGTTGTTCATATTGGCGATCTCGTTGATTGGGCCTCCATAAGTTACCACCCCAAAGCCCCAAGTCTTCGTAACTCTCAACAGGAATATGTCAAAGCTAAAAAGCAAGTCACCCAACTTTATGAGGCATTTCCCGAGGCTACCTGGATTATTGGAAACCACGACGCCTTAACTGAACGCCAACTTTTCGATATTGGTTTGCCTATCGAAGTATTAAAAGACTATCGAGAAATGTGGGGCGTCTTAAACTGGGAAATCATCCCCCGCTTTGGGCACCACCTAATTGATGACGTCCTCTATATGCACGGAGACAAAGGACGCTATGGCAAGTTCCCTGCAATTATGAACGCTGAAGCCGAATTTCAAAGTGTCGTCCAGGGCCATGCCCATAGTTCAGCAGGTGTGATGTACGGAGCCAACTCTAATCTTCGTTATTTTGGAATGCAGGTAGGCTGCGGCGTCGATTATCGAAGTGCGGCCATGTCTTACGGTCATAAGTACGCTAAAAAGCCCATCCTTGGCTGTGGGGTCGTCATTGACGGAACCACTGCTCTATTTGAACCTATGAACCTTGGAAACAAATATGGCATCCTAAAATGATAATTAGCAGTACTTATTTTTCCGTTTAAAAAGAGCGACTTATCGCTCTTTTTTTTCGCCTGGAAAATAAGCATTGCTTTCTCTTGATTTATAACCTATGCTAACACTTCAATTTGAAAGGGAAATATCCATGAACACTTTTCAAAACCTGCTGGGCGAAACACTGCCTTCCTTCCGTTCCCAAATCGTCGGAATTAAAGAGGCGAAACGCGGATGGCGAAACATTTACCAGGATAGGCACAGCATCAGCCCAAAAAACATCCACCGAAATTTGTGTCGAACCTCGCC